>VYLE01000222.1_pt1 | contig 47263 bp, 45 predicted proteins | sample 5114391 | NCBI WGS metagenome assembly VYLE01 (sample SAMN12291771, study PRJNA351875) | freshwater metagenome | isolation source: freshwater lake | place: USA: Michigan, Kent Lake | collected 2013-08-15
GGACCTGACCGCGCCGGAGGATCTTGCCGCCGAGCTCGGTGGCCTGGCGCTGGCCCAGGACGTCACTGACGAAGGCGACTGGGAGAACGCCATGGCCTTCGCCCGCCGCGAGGCCGGTGGGCTCGATATCCTGGTCAACAACGCCGGCCTGTTCCTGATGAAGCCCTTGACCGAGACGACCCTGGAGGATTGGCGGCGGGTGCATTCGGTCAATGTCGAGGGCGTTTTCCTGGGGTGCCGGGCGGCGATCCCCTTGCTGGCGGAGCGCGCCGGGACGTGGGACGGCGGTGCGGCGATCGTCAACCTGTCGTCGATGGCCGGGCTGGTCGGGTCGGCCGGGGCGGTCTGCTACAACGCCTCCAAGGGCGCCGTGCGCCTGCTGACCAAGGGGCTGGCGATGGAGCTGGCGTCGGTCGGTGTGCGGGTCAATTCGGTGCATCCCGGCGTCATCGAGACGGCGATGGGCGACGAGGTGGTCGCCGCCTTCTCCGGGGCGACGGGCATGGGCGACAACGAGGCGCGCACCCAGCTGGCGGCGCGCCATCCGCTGGGCCACATGGGCCAGCCGCGCAACGTCGCCGACGCGGTGGTCTTCCTGGCCTCCAGCCGCTCGGCCTTCATGACCGGCTCGGAAGTCGTCGTCGATGGCGGCTTCACCGCCAACTGAATGCTGTTTAGTCTCCCCGCAAAACATGGGGAGAGCGAGATGGCTGATGGGTCGGTTCAAGGTCTGGCGCACGACAGGTTCGATGGCGTGCGGGGTGTCTTCGAGGGCAACCTGACCAGCGGTCAGGACCTGGGGGCCAGCTTCTGCGCCATGGCGCACGGCGAGGTTCTGGTCGACCTTTGGGGGGGCTGGGCCGACCCGGAGAAGGCCCGGCCCTGGACAAAAGACACCCTCGTCAACGTCTATTCGACGACAAAAACGATGACGGCCCTGACCGCCCTGTTGATCGCCGACCGGGGCGAGCTCGATTTCGACGCGCCGGTGGCAAAGTACTGGCCGGAGTTCGCCGCCAACGGCAAGGCGGACGTCAAGGTCAGCCACCTGATGAGCCACGCGTCCGGCCTGTCGGGCTGGAAGGAGCCGCTGGCCAAGGACGACATCTATGACTGGGAAAAGGTCACCAGCCTGCTGGCCGCCCAGGCGCCGTTCTGGGAGCCGGGTACGGCCAGCGGCTACCACGCCCTGACCCAGGGCTATCTGGTCGGCGAGGTCATCCGCCGCATCACGGGCAAGACGGTCGGTACGGTGTTCCGCGAGGAGATCGCCGGGCCGATCGGGGCCGACTTCCACATCGGCCTGCCGGCCAGCGAGGACGGTCGGGTCGCCGAACTGATCCCGCCGCCGCCCGGTCAGGCGATCGGCGAGGGCGAGGGCGGCGAGCTCCTGAAGAACATGGCGAGCAATCCCGGCATCGACGTCTCCGAGACCAAGACCCGGGCCTGGCGCGGGGCCGAGATCCCGGCCGCCGGCGGCACGGGCAACGCCCGGTCCGTGGCCCTGTGCCAGTCGATCCTGTCGAACGGCGGGGCGGCCGGCGGCAAGCAGATCATGTCCGAGGCCGGCTGCCGCAAGGCGCTGGAGCCGCAGATCGAAGGCATCGATCTGATCTTTGGAACCCAGGCCCGGTTTGGCCTCGGCTACGGTCTGAGCGGCGGGATTGTGCCCTTGCCCGGCCCCAACTGCCTGTTCTGGGGCGGTTATGGCGGCAGCATGGTGATCAACGACCTCGATAAGGGCACCACCGTCGCCTACGCCATGAACAAGATGGCCGGGACGACCACGGGCGACGTCCGGGGCTTCAGTCTGGCGATGACGGCCTGGGCCGCCATGGCCGGCTAACGCCGATATCGAATGTCTAATTGCGACATAGGGTTGAACAACGCTTCCCGGGAGGCGTTGTCGCCTTGACCGCCGAGGGCAATTGGTCCGGCGCGGCAAGGCGTACAGTATGGATTCGGCTCATTATCGGGAAAAGGCGCAGCAGTGTCGGCGGCTGGCGAGGGACGTTACGTCTCCGGATGTCATCGAACGGCTGAAAGCCCTGACCGAGGAATATGACGCCGAAGCCGCCGAGGCCGAAGCCGCACGCAAGGCGCGGGAAGGGCGGAACTAGCCGGCGGTCGTCCAGCGCCCGGGCGTTGATCCGGGGCCTGTTTCGGCGGGCCGGATTGACGTCGGGTCATACTTTCCGCGCGCGTCAACAGAGCGCATGATCGCTCCAAACAGGGGAGAGACGCGATGTACGATCTGGTGATCCGCGGCGGCCGTGTGGTCGACGGAACGGGCGCGGCGGCCTTCGAGGGCGACGTGGCGATCCAGGACGGTGTCATCGTCGCGGTCGGCAAGGTCAACGGCGCCGGCAAGCGCGAGATCGATGCGGCCGGCAAGATCGTCACTCCGGGCTGGGTCGACATCCACACCCACTACGACGGCCAGGCGACCTGGGACCCCTATATGTCGCCGTCCAGCTGGCATGGCGTGACCACGGTGGTCATGGGCAACTGCGGGGTCGGCTTCGCGCCGGTGAAGCCCGACCAGCACGACTGGCTGATCGAGCTGATGGAAGGCGTCGAGGACATTCCCGGCGCCGCCCTGGCCGAGGGCATCAAGTGGACCTGGGAGACCTTCCCCCAGTACATGGACAGCCTGGACGGCCAGCAAAGGGTGCTGGATATCGCCACCCATGTGCCGCACAGCGCGGTGCGGGCCTACGTCATGGGCGAGCGCGGGGCGCACAACGAGCCGGCCACGGCGGACGACATTGCCCAGATGGCCGAAATCGTCGCCGAAGGCGTGCGGTCCGGAGCCCTTGGCTTCTCGACCTCGCGGACCATCGTCCACACCGCCAAGAACGGCGAGGTCATGCCGGGCACCTATGCCGGCGACGACGAGCTGCTGGCCATCGGCAAGGCCATGGCGGCGGTCGGACCCGGGGTCTTCGAGATGAGCTCGGACATGGCCCCGGCCGAGCATGAGTTCGAGTGGATGAAGGCCATGGCCACCGAAACCGGTGTGACCGTGACCTACAGCCTGCTGCAGTCGCCGATGCGACCCGACAACTGGATCGACCTGCTGGATCGCACCGCCAGGGCGCGGGCCCAGGGCGCGGCCATCACCGCCCAGATCGCCTGCCGGCCGACCGGCCTGGTTCTGGGCTGGCGCAGCACCGTCCATCCCTTCGTGGGTCGCCAGACCTATCGCGACATCGCCGCCCTGCCGTTCGAAGAGCGGCTGGAGAAGCTGAAGGATCCGGCCGTGCGGGCGCAGATCCTGGCCGATCCGTCGAAGAAGATGGGGCCGCTGGGCGCCATCATGACCGAGGGCTTCGACCGCATGTTCCGGCTGGTGCAGCCGGACGGCAGCCTCGACTACGAGCCGGCCGCCGAGGACAGCATCGCGGCGATCGCGAAGCGCACCGGCCAGGCGCCGGACGCCATCGTCTACGACATGCTGATGGAGATGGACGGCAAGGGGTACATCTACCTGCCGCTCCTGAACTACGCCCAGTTCGACTTCGACCACATCCACGCCATGATGCACGACCCCCACACCGTGCTCAGCCTGTCGGACGGCGGGGCCCACTGCGGGGTGATCTGCGACGCCAGCTTCCCGACCTACATGCTGACCCACTGGGTGCGGGACCGCAAACGGGGCCCGACCCTGCCGCTGGAGAAGGTGGTCTCCATGCAGACCCGCGATACGGCGCGGCTGTATGGCCTGAACGACCGGGGCGTGCTGGCCGTCGGCATGAAGGCCGACGTCAACGTCATCGATTTCGAGCGCCTGGCCATCCAGGCGCCGGAGATGGTCTTCGACCTGCCCGCCGACGGCCGCCGGATGATCCAGAAGGCGGAAGGCTATGTCGCCACCATCGTCAGCGGTGTGGTCACCTACGAAGAGGGCGAGGCCACCGGGGCGATGCCGGGCAAGCTGATCCGTGGGCCGCAGGGCCTGGATGCCCGGATGGCCGCCGAGTAGGGCTACTGCCCGACCACGGCGGTCGCCCGGTTGGCGCTTTCGAAGTTGGACATGCCCAGGCTGATGGCCTGGGCATTGACGTCCGAGACCAGGGCCCTGTGGGTCTTCAGACCGGCTTCGAAGGCGTCGAAGTCGGCCTTGCGGTTGAAGACGTAGCCGCGCGCTTCCCAGAAGCCGGGCGCGCCCTTCAGGACGCGGATCAGGCGCTCGGCGGAGTCCATGATCTCCTCCTGGCCATTGTAGAAGTTGTCGGTCAGTTCGAGGTCCTGGGCGATGCGGCGGTCCCAGATGGCCAGGGCGTCGTCGCGCCAGGCCTTGCCCTTGGCAAAGTTGGCCAGGGCGAGACGGCTCTGGGCGAAGCGGTCCTCTGACAGCTTGCGCTGGCGCGCGTACAGGGCGCGGGTATGGGCGATGAGGCGGGGCGACTGGCGATAGCCGGTGTCGCGGGCCAGGCGGCGGGGATCGAGCACCGGGCCGTTGGTGGCGATCATCTCCATCAGCTCGACGTTGAACTTGCGGGTGTCGTCATTGACCAGCCGGGTATGGGCGTCGAGGGCGGTGGTGACCGCCACCTGCGCCTCGGCGGCCCGAAGGGAAGGGCCGATCGCCGCCGCCAGGGCGATGGCGCCGCCGATCACGGCGCAGAGCAGCAGGGGCGCGAAGTCCTCGAACCAGCCCCGGCGGTGGTCCTTGCGACGCGGTGTCCAGGCCAGGCCGAAGGTCGTCAGCCCGGCCAGCGCCAGGCTGATGCCGACCAGCGGCAGGCTGGCGAAGCCGACGAGGTAGACCAGCTGCGAGACCATGTCGGCCCCGATGGTCCCGCCTTTGGGAAAGCCGACGAGCCAGGTCAGGCCGCCGCCGGCCAGCGCCATGGCGGCGAGCAGGGCCCAGTAGAGATGGCGGGTCTCGTCGGGCGCCCGGGCTGCGCGGGTGGCGTAGAAGGGCCGGTCGGCCGCGTCGTCACTCATCTGATCCCCCGATCCTGAAGAGCCGAAACTGGAATGGCGGGCCCAACGCCGTCAACGGCAAATGGCTTTAAACATCTGTTCAAATCGCCATCGTTGCTGCCAGTATGGGGCAACGGAAAATTCCTAGGGAAGGGAACCCACCACCATGCGTGAAGCCGTCATCGTCTCCTATGCCCGTACCGGTCTGGCCAAGGCCGGTCGGGGCGGTTTCAACATCACCCCGCCGATGAGCCTGGCGGCGCACGCGATCAAGCACGCGGTGGCCAAGTCGGGCGTGGACCCGAAGGATATCGAGGACTGCTACCTCGGCAACAACGCCCACGGCGCGGCCAACATCGGCCGTCTGGCGGCGCTGCTGGCCGGGATGCCGGTGACGACGGCGGGCGTGACCATCAACCGCTTCTGCTCCTCCGGCCTGCAGGCCATCGCCATGGCCGCCAACCATATCCGCGGCGACGGCGGCGAGATCGTCGTGGCCGGCGGGGTGGAGAGCATCTCCATTCCGGGCGGCGGCGCGGGCGGCCCGGCGGCCAATGATCCCCACCTCCTGGACATCGCCCCGGCCATCTACATGGCCATGATCGACACCGCCGACATCGTCGCCGAGCGCTACGGCCTCAGCCGCGAATACCAGGACGAGTACAGCCTGGAGAGCCAGCGCCGGATGGCGGCGGCCCAGGCGGCCGGCAAGTTCGCCGACGAGATCGTGCCGATGGCGACCAAGATGAAGGTGGTCGACAAGGCCACCAAGGAAGAGTCCATCGTCGACTACGTGGTCGACCGCGACGAGTGCAACCGCCCCGACACCACGCTGGAGGGCCTCAGCTCCCTGCAGCCGGTGAAGGGCCCCGGCAAGTTCATCACCGCCGGCAACGCCAGCCAGCTCTCCGACGGCGCCGCCGCCGTGGTGATCATGGAAGCCAAGGAAGCGGCGCGCCGCGGCCTGGAGCCCATGGGCCGCTTCGTCAGCTGGGCCGCCGCCGGTTGCGAGCCGGACGAGATGGGCATCGGCCCGGTGTTTGCCGTGCCCCGCCTGCTGGCCCGCCAGGGGCTGAAGGTCGACGACATCGACATCTGGGAACTGAACGAGGCCTTCGCCAGCCAGTGCCTGTACAGCCGTGACCGCCTGGGCATCGACCCGGAGAAGTACAACGTCAACGGCGGCTCCATCGCCATCGGCCACCCGTTCGGCATGACCGGCGCCCGCTGCACGGGCCACCTGCTGCAGGAAGGCAAGCGTCGCGGCGCCAAGTGGGGCGTGGTGACCATGTGCATCGGCGGCGGCCAGGGCGGCGCCGGCCTGTTCGAGATCTACTAGGGCGCATAAAGGCGGCGGGGGCTGGTCGTGTCCGGCCCCCGCCGACCATGATGGCGGCAGACGCGGAGACCCATGATGAGACCAGCAGTGTGGGGCGCGGCGCTTGTCGCCGGGCTGTCGATCGCCGGGGCGGCGCAGGCGGCGGACTTCGTCGTCCTGCAGTTCGAGGGCTATGTCGGTATCGTCGACCTGGCCGGCATCACCCGAAAGGGCGAGACGGCGCGGGGGACGGTGACCCGCATCTGGCCGAAGGATGAGGACGGCGGCGGCGAGGTGGCCTTCCGCTACCTGGTCACCGACGAGGAATTCAACTGCGCCACGTCGGTCTCGAGCAATTTCAGCGTCAAGGCCTACAGCCGCGCCCATGTTCTGGTTCTGAAGTCCGACGAGCCGTCCGGTCCGCTGGAGCCGGTGGCGCCGGGCAGTCTGGGGCATAACGTCATGCGCAGCCTTTGCGAGGCCGGAGCGCCGGTCGGGGAGCGGCAGTCTGCGCCGGACAGGACGACACTGATCGACCGGCTTCTGGGCGGCTGACCGTTGCCAAATCGGGCGGGGCGACCATGCGGCGCCAGACTGCCGGGCGGCTTCGGCTTAGCGATCAGCGCGCGGTGTAGCCGCCGTCGATGACCAGCTCGGCGCCGGTGACGAACCTGGCCTCGTCGGAGGCCAGGTAGACCGCGCCCCAGGCGATGTCATCGGCCTCGCCGATGTGGCCGAGCGGGTGCAGGGCGGCGGTCGCGGCGCGGCCTTCCTCGGGGTCGGCCAGGGCGCTGAGATGATGCTCGACCATCGGGGTCCAGATGAAGCCCGGGTGGATGGAGTTCACCCGGATGCGGTCCGGCGCGTAGATCAGGGCGTCGGTCTTGCTCATCAGCCGCACCGCCCCCTTGGAGGCGTGGTAGGGCGGCACGTCGGGGCCGCCGACCAGGCCGTAGATCGACGACAGGTTGATGATGCTGCCGCCGCCGGCCGCCTTCAGGTGGGGGATGGCGTGCTTGGTGCAGAAGAACACGCCCTTGACGTTGATGCCCTGCACAAAGTCCCACTCCGCCTCGGTGATCTCATGGGTGGGCTTGTTGGCGCCCGAGACCCCGGCGTTGTTGACCAGGATGTCGATCCGCCCGAAGTGGGCCGCGACCTCGCCGACCACCCGGGCGACCTCCGCCTCGCGGGAGACGTCGCAATGCCAGAAGCGGGCGGCAAAACCGCGTCCGGCCAGCTCGGCGGCCAGGGCCTCGCCCTCGGGGTTGAGCATGTCGAGCACGGCGACGGCGGCACCCTCCTCGGCCATGCGGATGGCGGTCGCCCGGCCGAGGCCCAGGGCCGCGCCGGTGATGACGGCGACCTTGCTGTTGAGACGGTTCATGGCGTTGGTCCTTGCGCGGCGGGGGAGGCGGCAGGAAAGCCGGGTTGCGACCCGCTGTCGTTGAGCAGGGTCAAAAAGCGGTCGGGGAGCCGCCGGCCCAGCCTCTGCCAATTCGCATACCAATGGTTTGACACATCCGGCCGGGGCGGCTTACGAATGGTGTGTTCCATGGTCGCACGACCCAGGATAGAAAACTGCCACGCCGACTTTCTGGACCATCCGGGGGAAGCATGAACATCGCAAAATACGTCGCGCCGTTGGCCTGCATGGTCGCGGTTTCCGTCTCTTCCAGCGCCTTTGCGGAACAGTCGAGAACCGTCGAGTGGAAGGTCGGGGCGGAGACCCTGCAGATCCACGCCACCGGCAAGACCGGACCGTTCTCGACCAAGATCAAGCTGTTCGTGAATGGAGAGGTGGTGGCCGAGGGCGCCACATCGCAGTTCCGCCCGCTGGTCAACCTGGTCGGCGACTACAAGGGCAGGAAGATCGAGGCCGAGTGCCAGAGCGTTGCGACCGGGCCGATGCTGCACCGGGAATGCACGGTGTTCGTGGACAGCAAGGAAGCGGCCAAGCTGAAGTTCTAGCGGGTAAACCCTTCACGGCGGCGGCGGCCTTCGACAGGATGTCGGCGAAGGGGCCTGCGATGCGGAAGGCGATGATTGTTCCGGGGGCGGCCGTTGCGGCCTTGGCCGCCGCCGGCTGCGCGACGGGCGCCGGCCCGGGGCTGGTGATGACGCTCGAGCCGTCGACGACGCGAGTCGAGGGTTGGCTGGCCAGCGACGGCGAACTGACGGTGTTTCCCCGCCCGCTCAAGGCCGCCTACGACCCCTATGCCGGGGACGAGCGCGCCAGGTGCGTCAGCGTGATCGACGCCACGGGCCAGGGCCGCGCGGCCCTGGCGAAGCTGAACGGCCGGCGGGTGATCGTCACCGGCGAGGCCGTGGCCTGGGACGCCCTGGCCGACGGCACGGAGCCTGGCGACCGGCTGCTGGGGCGGAAGTTCTATGGCGAGCAGGTCGTGCTGAACGGCTGCGTGCGGTCGTTTGTGTTTGTTGCGCGGACGGTGGTGGCGGTGAAGTAGGGGGGCGTGCGCCGTCCGCGCGCGAGTCCCATATCCTGTTGGCCCGAGCCGCGACCCTTTGATCGAGGATGATGCCGCCCATGGGCCATGCCCGGCGTGAACGCTTTCCGGGGCCACAGGGCGACCTGTTCAGCGACGAGGCGCCGACCGGGCCGGCGCCGTATCAGGTCAAGCCCGAGCACGTGCGCAACCGGCTGATCGACATGCTGGGCGCCATGCGGGGCGTCGAGGCCTGGCCCTGGTCGGCCTAACGCACGAAGCTGTTCCGCGAGACCGTCTGGCCCTACCTGCTGGCTCTGCTGCCGGAGGAAGAGGCCGCCGACTGGCGCGGCAAACTCGACCGCGAGGCCGTCCGGCTGGACGGGCAGGCGGTAGCGGGACGAAGCCTCACCCCCGCTCCACAAACGAGTCGATCACCTTCTTCTCGCCCGCCTGCTCGAACGCCACCGTCAGCTTGTTCCCCTCCACGGCCACGACCGCGCCGTAGCCGAACTTGATGTGGAACACCCTGTCCCCCCGGGCGTAGGCGCTTTCCTTCTCCGGGGCTGACACCGCCACCAGGCGGCCTTCGCCTTCGATGACCTGTTGGCGGCCGGGGTGGCTGCCCTGGTAGCTGCGGGACTGGGCGCGTTTCCAGCCCGGGCTGGTGTAGCCCTGGCCGAAGGTGTGGTCGGCGTCCCAGCGGCTGGTGGTGGGTTGGCTCATGCCGGGGCCGCCGCCGTAATACCCCGTTTCAGACGCCGCATCGACGGTGTGGGGCGGCAGTTCGTCGACGAAGCGGCTGGGGAGCTGGGTGGTCCAGCGGCCGTAGACCTGGCGGTTGGCGGCGAAGCTGATGCGGGCCTGTTCGCGGGCGCGGGTGATGCCGACGTAGGCGAGGCGGCGCTCCTCCTCCAGGCCCTTCTCGCCCTTCTCGTCCATGCTGCGCTGGCTGGGGAAGACGCCTTCCTCCCAGCCGGGCAGGAAGACCAGGGGGAATTCCAGGCCCTTGGCGCTGTGCAGGGTCATGATCTGGACGCTGTTGTTGTCGCCGCCGCCGCGGTCGAGGTCCATGACCAGGGACACGTGCTCGAGATAGTCGCCGAGGGCCTCGAACTGGCCCATCGACTGGACCAGCTCCTTGAGGTTTTCCAGCCGGGTCTGGCTGGTCGGGCCTTTGTCGAGGCGCAGGGCGTCGGTGTAGCCGCTCTCCTCGAGGATGGTCTCGGTCAGGCGGACATGGTCGGTCTGGCCGCTCTGCAGCTGGGCGGTCCAGCGGTCGATGTCGCGGACGAAGTTGGCCAGGCTGGTGCGGGTCTTGCCGGCGATCTCGTCGGTGCCCACCAGGCCCCGGGAGGCGTCGATGGCGCTGATGCCGTGGTGGCGGGCCAGGGTGAGGATCTTCTGGACGCTGGTGTCGCCGATGCCGCGCTTGGGCACATTGACGATGCGCTCGAAGGCCAGGTCGTCGTCGGGCGACTGGATCAGGCGCAGGTAGGCGTGGGCGTCGCGGATTTCGGCGCGCTCGAAGAAGCGGGGGCCGCCGATCACCTTGTAGGGGATGGCCAGCATGACGAAGCGCTCTTCGAAGGCGCGCATCTGGAAAGAGGCGCGGACGAGGATGGCGACGTCACGATAGCGCCGGCCGGACTTCTTCCAGCGCTCGATCTCCTCGGCGATCAGGCGGCTCTCGGCCTCGCCGTCCCAGACGCCGCGGACCATGACCTTTTCGCCGGGCTGGTCCTCGGTCCACAGGGTCTTGCCGAGGCGGCCCTTGTTCTCGGCGATCAGGCCGCTGGCGGCGGCCAGGATGTTGCTGGTCGAGCGGTAGTTGCGCTCCAGCCGGATGACGGCGGCGCCCGGGAAGTCGCGCTCGAAGCGGAGGATGTTGTCGACCTCGGCCCCGCGCCAGCCGTAGATCGACTGGTCGTCGTCGCCGACGCAGCAGACGTTCTGGCGGGCCTGGCCGAGCAGTCGCAGCCAGAGATACTGGGCGACGTTGGTGTCCTGGTACTCGTCGACGAGGATGTAGCGGAAGCGGTCGTGGTACTCGGCCAGGATGTCCGGGTGCTTCTGGAAGATGGTGATGTTGTGCAGCAGCAGGTCGCCGAAGTCGCAGGCGTTGAGCGTGCGCAGGCGGGCCTGGTAGGCGGCGTAGAGCTCCTGGCCCCGGTTGTTGGCGAAGGCGCTGTTCTCGGGCGAGGGCAGGTTCTCGGGCGTCCAGCCGCGGTTCTTCCAGTGGTCGACGAGGCCGGCGAGGGTCTTGGGCGTCCAGCGCTTGGCGTCGATGTTGGCCGCCTCGATCACCTGTTTGATCAGTCGTTCCTGATCGTCGGTGTCGAGGATGGTGTAGCTGGATTTCAGGCCGACGAGATCAGCGTGGCGGCGCAGGATCTGGGCGGCGACGCTGTGGAAGGTGCCCAGCCAGCGCAGGCCCTCGGCGCTGGGGCCGATGATGGCGGCGATCCGCTCGCGCATCTCGCGGGCCGCCTTGTTGGTGAAGGTGACGGCCAGCAGTTCCCACGGGCGGGCGCGGCCGGTGGCCAGGATGTGGGCCAGGCGGGTGGTCAGCACGCGCGTCTTGCCGGTGCCGGCGCCGGCGAGGACGAGGACGGGGCCCTCGGTGGCCTCCACGGCCTCGCGTTGCTCGGGGTTGAGGCCGTGCAGGTAGTCGGGCTGGCCGGGGACGCGGTCGGCGCGGGCGAGGTCGGAGATTTTGGGAAGGAGAGAGTCGGACATCAGGGGAACGTATGTAGCACAAGCGTGGCGGTGAGGACGATCTCCGTACAGGCCTTCCTCCCCCCGCTTGCGGGAGGAGGACAGGTTTCGAGCCCTCAAGCGAGAAACCAGGGGGCGGGCCACCGGCGGTCGGGGCTGACGGTTGCGCGGCTACCACTTGCCCCCCTCGGCATGGCTCGCTTGCAGCGCTCGCCATGGCCACTCCCCCCGCAAGCGGGGGGAGAGCGATGAGGGCGGCTGGTCGATGCGCGGAACGCCTAGCCGCGCGCGGCGCGGCTGAGGGCGAACACCCGGCAGGCGGAGGCGAGGGGGCGGTCGCCTCGGGCTTCGTCGATGCGGACGATGAGCTGGGCGATGCTCAGGGCGTCTTCGGCCGCCGCCGCATCGAGAACCGCCCAGAACTCGGGCTCCAGCGCCAGAGAGGTGGCGTGGCCTGTCAGCGACACTGAGCGTTTTTGCAGGCGCGGCAATTGGGGGCCCTTGTCATCTAATCAGTGTTAACATAGATATCGGCGCACAGACTGCCGAAACCCTCTCCCCAGAGTTTCCGACCATGAACGCCATGACCCCCATCGTCGCCGAGCGACGCCCTGAAGTCGAGTTCCGCAAGGGCGAGACCATGCGGCTGCAGCCGATCCGCGCCTTCAAGGCGGTGAGCCGGCTGATGAAGGACAAGGAGGACACCGCGGCGGTGTTCGACCTGATGCGGGCGCTGTCGGGCAATGCGATCTCCCAGGGCTATGCCCGGCTGTTGAAGACGCCGCGCGGCGGGCGGATCGCCTATGAGCGGGACGAGCTGAACGACCGGCTGATGGATCGCACCTGGCTGGAGAGCTTTGCGCCCGGCACGGTCGGGGCCGCCTATCTGGCCCATATGGATTTGCGCGGCTTCACGGCCGACGGCTTGAAGGAAATCAGCGAACAGACCCGCGATTCCCAGGTCGAGGCGGCCCATCCGCTGACCTGGTACGCCCGTCGCATGCGGGACGTTCACGACATCTGGCATGTGCTGAGCGGCTACCGCACCGATGCGCTGGGCGAGGCCTGCCTGGTGGCCTTCTCCTATGAGCAGACGCGCAGCCTGGGCTTTGGCGTTATCGCCGTGGCGGCGGCGGGCAAGTTCGGCAAGGCGAAGAACGGTCAGCCCTACCGGGCGGCGATCTGGCAGGCGTTCGCCAACGGCAAGGCGGCGGCCTGGCTGCCCGAGGTCGATTATCCGGCGCTGTTCGCCGAGGACCTGGAAGCGGCGCGAGCCCGTCTGGGGATCAAGCCGCCGACGGTTTATCTGTCGATCCCTGCTGAATTGCGCGACGGGACGTTCGAGGCGGCGACGACGCACTGACCGAAGGTCAGCCCTCGAACCCGGCCGCCGCGAAGCCCACCATGCGGCGTTGCAGCGCCTGGATGTCGTCCTCGCGGGTGATGCCTTCCGACAGGACGTGCAGGCGGTCCAGTTCCATGAAGCGGTTCTGGTGGATCATGCCGAGCACGAAGTGCAGCCGCCAGTAGACCTCCTCCGGGGGCAGGTCTGGCCTGGCCTTCAGCAGGGCGTCGCTGAAGCGCTTGAGGTGGGAGACGTCGGTCGACAGCACCTCCTTGATCTCGGCGGCGCCTTCGGAGCGGGCGCGGATCAGGAACTGCAGCGAGATGCGGCGGTCATTGGCCGGATCGAGCCAGCGCAGGGGCGGGGCGATCAGGGCGGTGAGGATCTCGCGCACCGGCGGAGCGCCGCCGTGGGCGTCCGTCACCTCATGCAGCATGCGGGCGCGTTCGCGGTTCAGCTCGGTGGTGCGGCGGCGGAAGATCTCGAACAGCAGGCTGTCCTTGGACCCGAAGTGGTAGTTGACGGACGCCAGGTTGACCCCGGCCTCGGCAGTGATGTCGCGCACCGAGACGTTCTGGAAACCGTTGAGGGCGAAGAGCCGCTCGGCGGCGTTGAAGACCAGCTGCTTGGTGGCCGCCTCGGCCTCGCCCGCCTGTTCCGGCGCGCCGTTTTCAATCTCGCTCACTGATCCCAACCCTTCCCTTCCGGAAGCGGAGCATTACGGGCGTCGAGGTATTAAGCAAGGGCGATAAAACAGATGTTCTAAACGGTCGAGCCGGGGGCACGGGGTAAACCCGGTTTCAGAAGAACTGTTTAAATCTATCGGGATGATAGGAATAAGGACGATCCCAGGTCGGACGCGACGCCAATGGGGGCCAACGCGATCCACCGGGGATGACTGTCATGGCTGTTCGCAATCGCCTGTCGCGTAAACTTCTGCTGCTGACCGGCGCCGCCTGCCTGCTGGCCGGCCCGGCCGCCTTCGCCGCCGAAGTCGGGGCGCCGGCCGAGGACGCCGTCGCCGCTGTGGGCGATGAGGCCGAGCCGGGCGAAAGCACCGTCGATACCCTGGTCGTCACCGCCCGCCGACGCGAGGAAAGCGCCCAGGATGTGCCGATCGCGTTGCAGGTGACCAGCGGCGTCAAGCTGGAAGAGGCGGGGGTCAACACCATCACCCAGCTGACCCAGCTGGTGCCGACCCTGCAGGTGCTGTCGCCGAACGGCCGCAATACGGCGCTGACCATCCGGGGCCTCGGCGCCTCCTACGGCCTGGCCAACGACGGGCTGGAGCAGGGCGTCGGCATCTATGTTGACGGGGTCTACAACTCGCGCCCCGGGTCGGCCCTGTCGGACTTCATCGACGTCGAGCGGGTCGAGGTGCTGCGCGGGCCGCAGGGCACGCTGTTCGGCAAGAACACCACGGCCGGCGCGCTGAACATCGTCACCCGGGACGCCGATACGCAGGAGTTTGAAGCCCAGGTCGAGGGCAGCTTCGGCAGCTACAATTATCGCCAGCTCAAGGGCTCGATCACCGCGCCCATCATCAAGGATGTGCTGGCGGTCCGCCTGTCCGCCGTCGCCACCTATCGCGACGGCGACATCTACAACGTGATCCAGAAGCAGGACCAGAACGCCCGCGAGAGCGAGACCCTGCGCGGCCAGATCTACTGGCAGGCCACCGACAAGCTGCTGCTGCGCTTTGCCGCCGACTACACCAGCCAGCAGCCCGAATGCTGTACCCAGCTGTTCTGGAAGTACGGCCCGACCCTCAAACCCGCGAACCAGCAGTATCCGGCCCTGGCTGCCGGCAAGGGCTATGCCCCGCCGAGCACCAACATCCATGACCGCAAGGCCGACGTCGACAGCCTGATCCAGGCCGACCAGTGGCTGAGCGGCCTGGCGTTGACCGGCGACTATGACTTCGATTTCGCCACCCTGACGGTGATCGCCGCCCACCGTGAGTGGGACTGGGAGCCGCGCAATGACCGCGACTACACCGCCCTCGACGTCACCCGCCAGTCGGCCAACCCTTCGCACCAGAAGCAGGACAGCCTGGAGATCCGGCTGGGCTCCAACGGCTCCAACACCGTCGACTGGACGGCGGGCCTCTACTACTTCGATCAGAACATCACCACGGCCGGCGTGACGGAGTACGGCGCCGACGCCACCTACTGGCTGCTGCCCGGCACGGTGACGCCGCCGGCCCTGCTGGACGGCTATGCGGTGTTCAACAACAGCAGCATCGACACCACCTCCTATGCGGCGTTCGGCCAGCTGACCTGGAACATCACCGACAAGTTCCGCGTCACACCTGGCATCCGCTACACCAACGAAGAGAAGGACGGCGAATATGTCGCCACCGTCTCCGGCGGGCTGGTGACGGCTGACACCACCCTGATCAACCGCCGCCTGGGCATCGCCCGGCCCCAGGCCTATGCCGCCAGCACCAGCGATGGCTCCTGGTCCGGTCAGATCGCGGTTTCCTACGACATCTCCGAGGACGTCCACCTCTATGGAACCTGGTCACAGGGCTTCAAGTCGGGCGGCATCAACATGAGCGGCATTCCCAACACCGCCGCCGGCACGCCCTCGCTGGTCAGCGCCGTGGTCAAGCCGGAAGACGTGACGACCTACGAGATTGGCCTGAAGACCCAGCTGTTCGACAATCTGGTCGTGCTCAACGCGGCGGTGTTCGCCACCGAGGTCGAGAACTTCCAGGCCAACGTCGTCGATACCGGCCCCGGCGCCCTGCGCGGATACCTGGCGAACGCCGAGAAGGTGACGCTGAACGGCTTCGAGGTCGACGCCAACACCCGCTCGATCGGCGGCTTCACCTTCTACGCCAACCTCGCCTACACCGACGCCAAGTACGACAGCTTCGCCAACGGGCCCTGCCCGCTGGAGCGGATCGGCACGGCGACGGCGGCCTGTGACCTGTCGGGCAAGGAATTGCCGGGTGTGTCGAAGTGGGCCGGCGCCTTCGGCGGGGAGTACCGCCAGGCGCTGACGCTCGGCAAGTTCGCCGGCGAGGGCTACCTCGGCGCCGACGCCAACTTCCGCTCGGACTACTACGCCGACGCGGCGGTGTCGAAGTACGCCCGGCTGCCGGCCTACCAGCTGGTCAACCTGCGGGCCGGCTTCAAGTCGGACAGCGGCTGGGAAGCTTTCGTTCTGGTGCGCAACGCCTTCGACGAGGAGTACATCCAGAACATCACCATCGTCTCGGGCAACAGCGGCCTGATCGTCGGCACGCCCGGTGAGGATCGCACCGTCAGCCTGACGCTGCGGGCGCGGTACTGAGTGTGCGTCCTTCGACACGCGGCCTGCGGCCGCTACTCAGGATGACGAAGGGTTGGGATTGCCCCCCTGTTCGTCATCCTGAGTAGCCTGCGCAGCAGGCGTGTCGAAGGACGCACTCCCACTCCAGCCGCAGGTCGTCGTGCAGCCGGGCGGCGCCTCTCCGCGACGCCACGGCCGGGATGACGGTTTTTTTGGGGGGGGCCTACAGCCCCTTGCCGACGTTCAGGCGGCCGACCGTGGCCGCCTTGGCCGGGGGCAGTTTCAGGGTCTCGTCGAGCAGGGCGATGTTGTAGCGGCAGAGCAGGGCCTGGCGCTTCGGGTCGCTGACCGAGATGTTGCGGCCGGTGAGCTGGCGGACGGTCCTGGCGTCTTCCGGGGTGAAGCCGGCCAGGGCCTGGTCGCCGATCTTGTTCTTCATCTGCACGTCGTACCAGAGGTCGACCAGCTTGTTGCCGTGCTCGGGGTTGAGGTTGGCGCCGGCGGCGTCCTTCACGGGGTTGGTGGCCACCTGTTCGAGGATGGCGGCGGTGGCGTCGCGCTCGCGCTTGACCAGGTCGGCGCTGACGACGGTGTCCGGGTCGAAGTCGAGGCGGGCGCCGCGGGTGAAGTCGTAGCAGTAGGCGGGGGAGACCTTGCCGAGCGCCTCGGCCTTGTCGCGGCGGATCTTCATCAGGGTGATGAGGTTCTCGTCGGTAGCCTTCTTCAGCTCGCGGCTGAGCACGGTGCGGGCGTTGGAATGGACCAGTTGGGCGATGCCGGTGGCGCCCAGGCGCTTGCCCTTCACCAGCTCCATGTCGTTCTGCATCTTGGCGTAGTCGGCGGGGTAATACTGCTTGAGGGTGGCCACCTCCGGCAGGCGTTCGGCGTCCTTGCGGGCGTTGGCGAACTTCTGGCTGGGGACCAGGTCGTGGTCGGCGAAGAACCAGCCGAGCGCGCCGCCGGCGGCGCCGACAACGATGACGCCGGCGATCAGCAGACCGCCCTTCATGCTGAGGGCCCGGGCCAGGACGAGGCCGCCGATCGCGCCGACAGCGACGCCGGCGACGATGGAAATGATGGTGATGGTTGTTGCGTCCACGGCGAAAGCCCCCGGTTACAGATGGTCGGCGCGGACCATCGCGGGATTTGGGTTGTATCGCAATCCTTCTCTCCCGTGCGGATCGGCAGGCCGGGAGGTTCAGGCAGGGATGCGCAGGACCGAGAGAGCGTAACCCCTCACCCTCCCACGCCGGGGGCGTGGGCCCCTCCCTCTCCCTCCGGGAGAGGGGTCAGTCAGTGCCCGCGCACGAGTTCCTTCATTGCCTTGTCGAGGCCCTCGATGGTCAGCGGGAACATGCGGTCGTTGACCAGCTGCTTCATCACCCCGATCGACTGGGTGTAGTCCCAGTGGCGTTCCGGGGTCGGGTTGAGCCAGATGCAGCTGTGGTAGATCTGGGTGACCCGGTCCATCCAGATGGCGCCCGGCTCCTCGTTCCAGTGTTCGACGCTGCCGCCCGGATAGGTGATCTCGTAGGGGCTCATGGTGGCGTCGCCGACGAAGATGACCTTGTAGTCCGACGGGAACTTGTGGAGCACGTCCCAGGTGTTGGTCTTCTCCTGGGCGCGGCGGCGGTTGTCCTTCCAGACGCTCTCGTAGAGGCAGTTGTGGAAGTAGTAGAACTCGAGGTTCTTGAACTCGGTGCGGGCGGCGCTGAACAGCTCCTCGCAGAGCTTGATGTGGCTGTCCATCGAGCCGCCGATGTCGAAGAAGATCAGCACCTTGATCTTGTTGCGGCGCTCGGGCCGCATGACGATGTCGAGGTAGCCCTTGCGGCTGGTGCCCTTGATGGTGCCGTCGAGATCCAGCTCGTCCGGCGCGCCCTCGCGGGCGAACTTGCGCAGGCGGCGCAGGGCGATCTTGATGTTGCGGGTGCCGAGTTCGACGCTGTCGTCGAGGTTCTTGTACTCGCGCTTGTCCCAGACCTTCACGGCGCGGCCGTGGCGGCCCTTGTCCTGGCCGATGCGGACGCCTTCTGGATTGTAGCCGTTGGCGCCGAAGGGGCTGGTGCCGCCGGTGCCGATCATCTTGTTGCCGCCCTCGTGGCGTTTCTTCTGTTCCTCGAGCCGCTCCTGCAGCGTCTTCATCAGCTCCTCGAAGCCGCCCATGGCCTCGATGGCGGCCTTCTCCTCGTCGGTGAGGAACTTCTCGGTCAGCAGTTTCAGCCACTCGGCCGGAATCTCGGCCGTGGCGGCGTCGCCGACCGATTCCAGGCCCTTGAAGACGTGGCTGAAGACGCGGTCGAACTTGTCGAGGTTCTTCTCGTCCTTCACCAGGGTGGCGCGGGACAGGAAGTAGAAGTCCTCGACCGAGCGGTCGATGACCGATTTGTCGAGCGCCTCCATGAGCACAAGGTACTCCTTGAGCGTCACCGGCACCTTGGCCTGGCGCAGCTCCGAGAAGAAGGTCATGAACATGGGCGGAGTCCGAACAGTCGTTTGAAGTTGCAGGATGCGGGCTTGCGGGCCGCATGTCCAGAGTCACGAGAGGTCGCAGGCAGGCGTTGCCAGCCGGCCGGTCAGAGGCTAGGTCCGCGCCAACCCCCGGAGGCCCCATGACTGACGCGACGATCATCGACGGAAAGGCGTTCAGCGCCGACGTGCGCGAGCGGGTAGCCGAGGAGGTGGCGGCGCTGAAGGCGGCCCACGGCCTGACGCCGGGCCTGGCGGTGGTGCTGGTCGGCGAGGATCCGGCCAGTGAGGTCTATGTCCGCAACAAGGGCGAGCAGACCAGGGCCGCCGGGATGTATTCGGAAACCCACAAGCTGGCGGCCGACATCAGCGAGGCGGAACTGTTCGGGCTGCTCGACCAGCTAAACAGCGATCCCGCCATTCACGGCGTCCTCGTGCAGTTTCCCGTGCCGGCTCATCTGAGCCAGGACCGCATCGTGGCGCGGATTTCGCCGGACAAGGACGTTGACGGGTTGACCGTCACCAACGCGGGCCGCCTGGCCAGCGGCCTGCCGGCGCTGACCTCCTGCACGCCGGTGGGCTGCATGATGCTGCTGAAGGATGCGCTGGGCGATCTGAAAGGCAAGCATGCGGTGGTGATCGGACGCTCCAATCTGATGGGCAAGCCGATGGCGCAGCTGCTGCTGGCCGCCGACTGCACCGTGACCATCGCCCACAGCCGAAGCGTGGATCTGCCGGCCATCTGTCGGACGGCCGATATCCTGGTGGCTGCGGTCGGCCGGGCCGGCATGGTGAAGGGCGACTGGATCAAGCCGGGGGCGGCGGTGATCGATGTCGGCATCACCCGGCTTCCGTCGCGCGATCCGGAGAAGGCGGCGCAGGGCAAGACGCGGCTGGTCGGCGATGTGGCCTTCGACGAGGCGGTCAAGGTGGCCGGCTGGATCACCCCGGTGCCGGGCGGGGTAGGGCCGATGACCATCGCCTGCCTCTTGCAGAACACCCTGACGGCGGCCAGGCGGCTGCACGGGATTCCCCAGTTCTAAAGGGAGACTTGCCAAAACAGGGGACGCTGTTGTCACCTTCGTCCAAGGGCGGACTCACGCGCCCATTGGGGATGGCATGATCAGACTACTTGCTATTGCGGCCGCTGGCCTGGCGCTCTGTGCCTGTGCGCCGGCGGCCAAGCCGATCACGCCCGAGCAGTCGGCGGCGCTGGTCCCGGCGGATGGACGGCTGGCGGCGCTGTACGACACCTCCTGCAAGACCTGCCACACCATCAAGGCCAGCGGCGCGCCGTTGTCCGGCGATGCGGCGGTCTGGGCGCCGAGGATGAAGCAGGGGATGCCGACGCTGGTCGCCCATACGGTGCAGGGGTTCAAGGCCATGCCGGCGGGCGGGCAGTGCGCCGGCTGTACGGCGGCGGACTATGAGGCGCTGATCCAGTTCATGTCGGGAGCTCAATGATGGTCACGCGGCGCAAGGCGATCGCAATCGGGGCGGCCGGGGTCGGCGGCGTGGTTCTGGCGGGTGGCGGGGCGGCGGTGATCGCCAACCGGGACAAGCCCGAGCCGGCCTCGCCCGATGCGGTGAACCCGCAGGGCCGGATGCTGTGGCGCAACTGGTCGGGCATCCAGAACGCCTATCCGGCCCAGCGGCTGGCGCCGAAGGATGAGGCCGAACTGGCCGCCGGGCTGAAGACCGCCGAGGGGCCGATCCGGGCGGTCGGGGCAGGGCACAGCTTTACCGCCCTGGCGGTGACCAACGGCACGCTGGTGTCGCTGGATGCGCTGGCCGGCGTCGTCGGTTGGGAAGGCGACACCGCCGTGGTCAAGGCGGGAACCCGGCTGGGCGCGCTGGGGCCAGCGCTGGCGGCCAGGGGCCGGGCGATGGCCAACCTGCCGGACATCAATAAGCAGTCGGTGGCCGGGGCCATCTCGACGGCGACCCACGGCACGGGGATCGGCCTGCCGGCCCTCCACGGCGACGTCACGGCCATGACCCTGGTCACCGCCGACGGCGAGACGATCGAGTGCGACGCCAAAAGGCGGCCGGAGGTGTTCGATGCCGCCCGGGTGTCGCTGGGGGCGCTGGGGATCATTACAGAGGTCAAGGTGCGCACCACGGCCAACCGCCGGCTGCGGCGTCGGGTGTGGATCGAGCCCTTCGAGGAGACGGTCGGCAAGGCGGAAGAGCGCTGGAAGACGCACCGCAACTACGAATTCTACGCCATCCCGTTCACGGGCCTGGCCGCCAACATCACCCATGACGAGACGGACGAGCCGGCGCTGGCGCCGCCCCCCAGCCAGGACGACGCCTTCCTCGAGGCTCTGAAGATGCTGCGCAACACCTTCGGCTGGTCGAACGGCATGCGAAAGAGTGTCGCCGGCCTGTTGCTGGGCGGCACGGCGCCGGAGACGGCGGTCGACGAGGGCTGGAAACTGCTCTCCACCGAGCGGCCGGTGCGGTTCAACGAGATGGAATACCACCTGCCGCCGGAGACCCAGCTGGCGGCGTTGAAGGAGGTTCAGGCGGTCATCGAGAAGGAGCGGAAGGACGTCTTCTTCCCCATCGAGGTGCGGCGCATCGCGGCCGATGACGCCTGGCTGTCGCCGTTCGCCGGCGGACCGCGCGGCTCGGTCGCCGTCCATGCCTGGTACAAGGACGACTACGCCTTCTTCTTCGAGCTGATCGAGCCGATCTTCCAGCGGGCCGGCGGGCGGCCGCACTGGGGCAAGCTGCACAGCCTCAAGGGTCAGCGGCTGGCGTCGCTGTATCCGCGCTGGAATGAGTTCCTGGAAGTGCGCCGCGAGCTCGATCCGAAGGGACGGATGCTCAACCCCTATCTGACGGGGTTGTTCGACCTGGCTTGAAGTATAAGGGACACATTGAATTTGCGCGCAAATTCAATGTGTCCCTGTTGTCGTCAGCGCGGGCCGCCGGTCGTGACGATCCAGCTGTTCAGGTCCGTGAGGCTCCTGGTCAAGGCGGTGTTGAAGGCCGGCACGATGGCGCTCACGCGGTTGTCGCTGGCCTGCACTTCCGTCTTCAGCACCGTCTCGAAGGTGTCGCCGTCGCGCACATTGCGGGTCAGGGATGCCTTGATCTCGACGACGATCACCGGCGCGCCTTCGGGCCCGTTGCGGTAGCTGGCCTCGAAACGCTGGACGTCCAGGCGCATCAGCCAGTCGCTCTTGCCGACCTCGCCACGACCGATCAGGCGGGCGGGACCGGCCTGGAAGGCGCGAACCAGCTCTTCCTCGAAGATCTGCTGGGCCGGGGCGACCCAGCGGGCGCTGTCGATGTACTGCACCGTGTCGCCGGTCACCGCGACGATGCCATCGCTGGCGGCGGCGCGGTCGAAGGCGATTGGGCCTCGGGTGACCGTGAAGGTCTTGGCGGCGACCTCCGACGGAGCGGCGACCTCGAACCGGTAGAGCCTGGCCGGCTCGGCCTCCGGGAAGAGGGTGATGCAGCCCGACAGGGCCACTGCGATAGCCGCGATACCGGCGGCGCGGAACAGGTTGGTCCTCACGGCTTCACCTTCTTCTTCTCGGCGGGCGGCTTGCCGACCAGGGACTGCGGGCTCTTCTCGGCTTCGGTCACCAGCCGGTCCAGGGACTCGGCGGCGCCTTGCAGGGTGGTGATGGCGTTGGTCAGCTCCGGCAGGCCATCGGTGGCGAAATCGTTCACCGGCCCATCCAGCTTGCTCAGCACGGCCGAGACATCGGCTGCGGCCTTGTCGACCTTGCGGGCGGCCTCGTCGATGTTGGCCACCGCCGTTTTGGCGTCGCCGTTGATGAAGGTCTGGCCGTCCTTGGCGAGGGCCGTATAGGCCTTGGCGGTTTCCTCGAAGGTGGCCAGGGCGCGACGGGCGTCGGCGATGATTTCCTTCTGCTCGCGGGCCTCCGCGGTGACCGCCTGCAGGTCGTCGAGCGCGGCGCCGAAGGTCTTGATGTTCTCATCGCCGAGCACGCGGTTGATGCGGTCCAGGGCCTCGATGGTGCGGGTCAGGACGGTGCCGCCGCCGGCCAACAAGTCGGACAGGGCGCTGCGCTGGGTGCGGATGACGGCGATCTCGCCGGGCGCGACGGTATCCTTCAACAGCCGTTTGGCCGGGTCGCCGGCAGTGATCTGTACATAGTTGATGCCGGTGATGCCCTGGGGCTCCAGGGTAGCGTAGCTGTCCTCGCGGATCGGGACGTCGTCGGTCACCTTGACGCGGGCGATGACGCGGTTGGGGTCGCGGGCGTCCAGCTTGATCGACGAGACGTCGCCGACCTTGATGCCGTTGAAGTGGACCTCGCCGCCCTCGGTCAGGCCGCGCACGGGACCGACGAACAGCACATCGTACTCATCGAAGTTCCTGTTGAACCCGAGGCGGGCCAGCCAGAAGACGAAGACGACCGCCGCAATGAACAGCAGCAGCGTCGCGGCTCCGACCAGCGCGTAGTTGGCGTTTCTTTCCATCAGACCCTCGTGCCCCCCGAGCGGATCGCCGCCTGGGCGGCGCGTCCGCGTGGACCAAGGAAGTATTCCTTAATCCAGGGGTGTTCGGAATGCTCAAGTGCGGCGACCGGTTCAACCGCCACGACCTTTTTGTCAGCAATCACAGCGACCCTGTCGGTGATTGTGTAGAGACTGTCCAGGTCGTGGGTGATCATGAACACCGTCAGCGACAGGCTGCGGCTCAGATCCAGGATCAGTTCGTCGAAGGCCGCGGCGCCGATGGGGTCGAGGCCGGCGGTCGGCTCGTCGAGGAACAGCAGCTCGGGATCGAAGGCGAGGGCGCGGGCAAGGCCCGCCCGCTTGCGCATGCCGCCGGAGAGTTCGGACGGCTTGAGGGCGCCGGCCCGGGGGGGCAGGCCGACCAGGGCGATCTTCAGCTCGGCGAGATCGCTGATCTCCGAGCGGGACAGGTCGGTGTGTTCGTGCAGCGGGGCGGCGACGTTTTCCTTGACCGTCAGCGAGGAGAACAGCGCGCCCTGCTGGAACAGCACGCCCCAGCGGCGTTCGATAGCCGACCATTTGCGGCGGCTGGCGTTCTGGATGTCCTGGCCGAAGATGCGGACCGAGCCGCCATCCGGCTCCTTCAGGCCGATGATGGTGTTGAGCAGCACCGACTTGCCGCTGCCCGAGCCGCCAACGACGCCCAGCACCTCGCCCTTGTTGACCACCAGGTCGAGGTTGTCGTGAACGACGTTGTCGCCGAAAGCGGAGGTCAGGCCGCGCACCTCGATGGGCGGCGCCGTGGCGTCGAGGCCGTCCTCGGCCAGCGACCCGGTATGGGCCAGGGCTGACTGGTCGGTCATATGTTGAGCTCCATGTAGAGGAGCGCGAACAGGGCATCGAGCAGGATGATGGCGAAGATGGCCTGGACCACGGCCGAGGTCACGCGGCGCCCAAGGCTTTCGACATCGCCCTCGACCTCCATGCCCTGACGGCAGCCGATGCCGGCGATGACGATGGCCATGACCGGAGCCTTGGAGATGCCGACCCAGAAGTTGGTGGCTCCGACATTGTCGGCGATCCGCTGCCAGAAGAAGGTCGGCGACAGGTCGAGGATGGAGGTGGTCACCGCCACGCCGCCGACCAGGCCGGCCAGGTCGGCGACGAAGGTCAGCAGCGGCATGGTCACCAGCAGGGCCAGGAAGCGCGGCAGGACCAGGGCGTCGAAGGGGTCGACCCCCATCACCCGCATGGCGTCGATCTCCTGGTTCATCTTCATCGAGCCGATCTCGGCGGCGAAGGACGAGGCTGAGCGGCCGGCCAGCAGGACGGCGGTGATGACGATGCCGAACTCGCGCAGCACCGAGATGCCAATCAGCTCGACCACCAGCACCTCGGCGGCGAAGCTGCGCAGGGTGTTGATGCCGAGCAGGGCGACGACGGCGCCGAGGAAGAAGGTGGTGGTGGCGACGATCGGGATGGCGTCGAGCCCGGCCCGCTCACACAGGGCGACGAACGGCGCGCCTCGGAACTTGCGGGGGGTGGTGATGGCCCGACCGATCGAGGTCATCAGGTGGCCGAGGAAGATCAGGGTCTCGTAGAGGTCGCGGAAGACGTTGACGACGCCGCGGCCGATACGGACCAGCAGTTCGTAGAAACCGCGATGCTTGCGGAGCGGGGTCGGTTCGGCCTGCACGGCCTCGCCGACCAGATGCAGCAGGCGTTCGGTCTCGGGCCGTGCCATCAGGACGCCGGCGCTCTCGCGGCCGTCGGCGGCGCGGATGATGGCGTAGGCGCCGGCCGTGTCGCAGCGGCCGATACGCGTCATGTCGAGACTTACGGATCTTGAGTGCAGAAGGTTCTCGGCCAGGCGCAGGCCGACGTCGTCGAGCGTCTCGGCCGTCCAGTCGCCGGTCAGCACGGCCGTCGCGCCATGCTCGCCCTGCTTCAGAGAAAATTCGGCCGGGTTTGGCATGGACGGTTTAGCGGCTTTCCTTGTCGCACGGGGAAAGTGCCATGCGCCGGGCTTGCCGCAAAGGCTTTCGCCTCTCGGGGTCTGCACGGAATGCGCGCTTGCTCGCGGTTGAGGTCCGGGCGAGGCTCGCCGGCCACAGGGGGAAGCGCGATATGGGCATGGATACCGACCACAACGCCTTGACCGACCGCAGGTTGCTGCTGATGCGGCTGGCGGTCGGATTGTTTCAGGGCCTGGCGCTGTTCGGGCTGTCCGAGGCAGCCGAGCGGAAGGTCTGGCCCATGACCGATCCGCCCGTGTTCATCGGTCTGGTGGTCATGGCTCTGGCCATCGGGCCGGTGCTTCTGAGCGGCCTCGGCTCGCTGCGCCGAAGGGGCCTGATCCTCTGGGCGACGATCGCGGTCGTGGTGACAGGGGCTATCGGCTGGCATGAGGGGCGTCGCCTGCTCGACGGATTCGAGACCATTCCTTCGCCGCTGGTCATGGTGGCGGTTCTGGTCGGCCTGTTCATCGCCCACAGCCTGATTGTCGCCGCCGCCCGGGATCGCGCCCGGATCGCCGCCTATCCGACCTATTTCGATGTCTCCTGGAAGCACGGGGTGCAGCTGGCCCTGGCGCTGGCCTTCACCGGCATCTTCTGGGCCGTGCTCGGCATCGGGGCGGCGCTGTTCGGCATGATCGGGATCAAGGGCTTCGGCGAGATCATCGGCGAGCGCTGGTTCGCCATTCCCGCCAGTGCGCTGGCCTTTGCCGCGGCCGTTCATCTGACCGATGTGCGGCTCGGCTTGATCCAGGGCGTGCGGACCGTCGCCCTGACCCTGCTGGGCTGGCTGCTGCCGCTATTGGCGGGACTGGCCCTGGCCTTCCTGCTGGCGCTTCCTTTCACCGGCCTGGAGCCGCTCTGGAAAACAGGCAGCGCCGCGATGATCCTGATCGGGGCAGGGGCGGCGCTGATCCTGCTGATCAACGCCGCCTATCAGGACGGCGGGCGAGAGAAGCCGCTGCCCGGCGCCCTGCAATGGGCCATGCGCCTGGGGGGGCTTCTGTTACTGCCGTTGACGGTGCTGGCGGCCTACGCGCTGTGGCTGCGGATCGGCCAGTATGGCCTGACCATCGAGCGGATCATCGCCGTGGCCGGCGTGGTCGTGGGGGCCTGTTATGCGGTTGGGTACGCCCTTGCCGCCGTCCTGCCGGGACCGGTCATGCGCCGGCTGGAGCCGACCAATGTGGCGACCAGCATCGTCGTGCTGGTGGTGCTGCTGGCCCTGCTGTCGCCGGTCGCCGATCCGGTGCGGCTGTCGGTCGACAACCAGGTGAGCCGTCTGTTGGCGGGGAAGGTCAAGCCGGCGGACTTCGACTTCGACTACCTGCGGTTCTCGTCGGGCCAGCTTGGGACCAGGGCGTTGGACAGTCTGAGCAAGGCCGGCGGCGATATCGGTCGGCTGGCTAAGGCCGCGCAGGCGCGGGAAAGCCGCTTTGCGCCCGTGCCCCCGAAGCCGGACAATGTCCAGCCGCTGGCAGGCCTCAGTGTCTATCCGGCCGGCAAGACCGCGCCTGACAGCCTCAAGGCCCAGTGGGTCATCGTTGCGGCCGGGCGTTGCGAGAAGGCGAACGAGAACTGCCGGCTGATCATGCTGGACCTCGACGGCGATGGCCGGGACGAGGTGCTGGTCGGCTCGCCGAACGCCAATCTCGACCTGCTGTCGCTTGGCGAGGACGGCGTCTGGACCATGCGGGGCGTCATTGCGCCACCCTACTGCGGACGCAACGAGGACGTCTTCGAAGCACTTATGGGCGGCCGCTTCACGACCGAAAGCAGCCGCTGGAACACCATCGCGGTCAACGGCATGATCCTGACGGTTGACCCTGAGGAGCGGTGCCCGAAGGCGTCAGCCGAACCGCCCGTCAAAGAGGGCGGGCAGGCTGGCGGGAAGGCCAAGTAGCGGGCCGGAGGAAAGGAGGAGCACGACCTCCTCGCCCGTCAGGTCGGCCAGGGCGGCCTCGCAGTCGCTGGGTGTGGTCGCGCCCGTGGCCGGCACGCCGGCGGCGTTGATGCGGGCCAGGATCTGGTCGTGGGTCAGCTGGTCGTGGGTGGCGGCGCCGTGGGTCGGGGGCGGGATGACGATGACGCGGGCGACGTCGTCGAAGACGGTGTCATACCAGGTCAGGCCCTCGGCGTTGCGCCAGCTGAAGGTGTGGGGCTCGAAGATCACGACCAGCGGCCGGCCGGGATAGTGCAGCAGCATGGCCTCGATGGCCGAGCGGGCCTTTTCGTAGGAGGAGCCGAAGCCTTCGATGACCGGGACCCTCGAGGTGGTGGTCAGACGGTCGAGGCGGCGGCGGATGCCCTGGAAGCTGGCGACGGCCGATTGCAGTTCGGCCTCGGTGACGAGGCGCCGGGTGAGCAGGAAGGCGGAGACGCCGACGACATTCTCGATGTTGTGGGCGCCGAGCAACTGGGTCTCGAGGGCCAGGGTCCGGCCCTCGGGGGAGACCAGGGTGAAGCTGGAGACCTCGCCGAAGGTGACGTCCCGGCAGTACCAGCCTTCGCCCGGGGCCGTGCCGTACCAGACCGGCGCGGCGGCGCTGTCGCCGACGATGGCGCGCAGGGAGGGACTATCGCGCATCACCAGGATGGCGTCGGCGGTCAGGCGGGCGAGCAGGTCGCGGAACGGCTTTTCGTATTCGGGGTAGGTGGGGAAGACGTTGAGGTGGTCGTGGACCAGCGAGGTGAGCAGAAGGTGGTCGACGTCGTAGAGCATGAACTTCGAGCGGCGGTCGGTCTGGCTGACGATGTACTCGTCGCCCTCGAGGATCATGGGGCCTGAGCCCCAGGCCCCGGTCGGGCCGCCGCCGGCGGGAATGGCGCCGATCATGTAGCCCGGATCCTTGCCGGTCTCGCGCAGGATGTGGGCGAGGAGGGCGGTGCAGCTGGACTTGCCGAAGCTGCCGGCGACGATGGTGACGTCGCGGTCCTTCGTCTGCTCGGCGATCAGTTGCGGAAAGCCGGTCATCTCGATTTCGCGGCGGCGGGTCTCGTTGAACTCGGGGTTGGACTCGCCGGCCAGTTTGGCGCTGCCGCCGAGGACGACGAGGTCGATCTCGGGGCCGATGTTCTCGGCCGCCAGCGTGCGCTTGAACGGGATGCCCATGGTCTCGAGATAGGTGCTGATCGGCGGGAAGGCTTCCTCGTCCGAACCGCCGATGACGTGGCCGGCGTCGCGCATCATCAGGGCGGCGGCGCTCATGCCGGCGCCGGCGATGCCGATGAAGTGGATGTGGCGGGGCGTGTCGCTGCTCATGGGGAGGATGTCGGGCGCGGCGGCGGCGTTGTCAAACCCGCAAGGCCTGCATCTGCCCGTTGACCGGAAGCATGAGGCTCCGCTTTATCGGGCCATGTCATCGGTCATCGATCCCCGCCTTCTGACCCAGTCCGGCGCCCAGGCTCTGGGACGCGGGGATTTCGCCGGTGCGCGCGCGCTGTTCGAACAGATCGTGGCGGCCGGACGGGCGGACGGGCCGGTCTGGCTGGGTCTGGCCGTGGCGCACCGGGGCCTCGGCGCAGGGGAGGCGATGCTGGCGGCGCTCGACCGGCTATTGGCTCTGGATCCGCGTCATCTGCGCGGGCTGATGATGAAGGCCGACCATTTTGCGGCGGCGGGCGACGCCCGCGCCGCTGCCGCCTTCTGTCGCCAGGTGCTGAAGGTCTCGCCGCCGCCTGAACGCCTTCCGCCGGAACTGGCCGGCGAGGTGCGCCGGGCCCAGGCGATGAGCGATGCCTTTGCCGCCGACTATGAGCGCCACCTGCTGGGCGCCGTCGGGCCGACGGCGGAGGGTCCGGAGGGGACGCGGTTCCGGGAGTCGGTCGAGCTGATGCTGGGCCGCAAGCGGGTCTATCTGCAGGAGCCTCGGCACTACTATTTCCCGGGCCTGCCGCAGATCCAGTTCTACGGCCGGGAGCCGTTTCCCTGGCTGGCCGGACTGGAGGCCGCCGCGCCGGCCATCCGGGCCGAGCTGGAGGCGCTGCTGAAGGATAGGGCGGCCTTCAGTCCCTATGTGAAGAGCCAGTCGGACCGGCCGTTCGACGATGGCCATGGCATGCGCGACAACGCCGACTGGAGCGCCCTTTACCTGTGGCGTGATGGCGAGCCGGTGGAGGAGATGGTCGCCCGCTGCCCGGCGACGATGGCGGCGATGGAGACGCTGCCCCTGTGCGGCATCGCGGGTCGGACGCCTTCGGTGCTGTTCTCGCGCCTGGCGCCGGGGGCGAGAATTCCGCCGCATAACGGCTTCATCAACACCCGGCTGATCGGGCATCTGCCGCTGATCGTGCCCGGCAAGTGCGGCTTCCGGGTCGGCAACGAGGTGCGTGAATGGCGGGAGGGCGAGGCCTGGCTGTTCGACGACACCATCGAGCACGAGGCCTGGAACGACAGTGACGAGGACCGCATCATCCTGATCTTCGACGTCTGGCGGCCGGAGCTGAGCGAGGCCGAGCGGGCGATGGTGGCGGGCCTGTTCGCGGCGGTGGACGCCTATGGCGGCGGGCCGGCTGCCCAGGCGGCGGGATGGGGCGTCTGAGGTGACCGACGAAGAGCTGATCGGCCAGATCCAGGCGCGGACCTTCGCGAGCCTGGTCTCGGCCACCGACCGGACCTCCGGCCTGACCGCCGACCGCTGGCCGACGCCGTCCGCCTGTTCGATCGCCGCGGTCGGGTTCGCCCTGACCTGCTGGGTGGCCGGCGCCGCGCGGGGCTGGATGACGAGGGAACGGGCCGCCGACCTGACGGCGCGGGCCCTGCGCACCCTGGAGACCGCGCCGCAGGGCGACGCGGTCGAAGGGGTGTCGGGGACGCGCGGCTGGTTCTATCACTTTCTCAACATGCAGACCGGCCTGCGGGCCGGCGGGTGCGAGCTCTCGACCATCGACACCGCCCTGCTGATGGCCGGCGCCCTGACGGCGGCCCGCTGGTTCGACGGTGCGGAGCCGGCCGAGGTCGAAATCCGGGAGCGGACAGGGCGGATGATGGCCCGGATCGACTGGGGCTTTGCGCTGCGGCCGTCGGGGCGGTTCGCGCTCGGCTGGACGCCGGAAGGCGGGTTCATTCCCTATGAGTGGGGCGGCTACAACGAGGCCATGCTGCTCTACGTGCTGGCGCTGGGGGCGGAAGGGTCGCCCGTGCCGGCCGGCGCCTGGGAAGCCTGGTGCGCCAGCTATCCGAAGAGCTGGACGGCGACCCCGGCCCCGCACCTGGCGTTTGGTCCGATGTTCGGCCACCAGTACAGCCACCTCTGGATCGACTTTCGGGGCATCCAGGACCGATTCATGCGCGAGGCCGGGCTCGACTACTTCGAGAACAGCCGCCGCGCCGTGCTGGCCCAGCAGGTCTATGCCCGGGACAATCCGGGTCGCTGGAACGGCTATGGCGAGGACGCCTGGGGTCTGACCGCCTGCGACGGCCCGGGCAAGTTCACCCGCCTGCGCGGCCTGTCGCTGAAGTCGTTCCGCGCTTATTCGGCGCGCGGCGCCTGGGATTTCGACGACGGCACATTGGCGCCGACGGCGGTGGCGGCCTCGCTGCCGTTCGCGCCGGAAGCGGTGGCGCCCGCCCTGCGGCGGATGATCGAGGATCACGGACCGGCCATCTACGGCCCGCACGGCTTCCAGGACGCCTTCAACCCCTCGGTCAGCAAGGCGCCGCCAGACCATGGCGAGGTGAAGCCAATGACCGGCTGGGTCAGCCGCGACATTCTGGGCATCGACCAGGGTCCGATCGTGGCGATGATCGAGAACCACCGCAGCGGGCTGATCTGGCGATTGATGCGCGAGGAGCCTGTGATCCGACGGGGGCTGGAACGGGCCGGTTTCCAGGGCGGGTGGCTTTAGCCGATTTGGTCAGCGGACGCTGAAGACCTCGACCGGTTCGGCCTGACCCGGCTCGAATACCCCTACGCCGAGCAGGCCCGTCCAGCAGGCGCCGGTGTCGAGATTGGTGCGATGCGGCAGGCGTTCGGCAGACGCCATGTCGGGCTTGTCCCTGTGGTTGGGCGTATGGCCGTGGACCACGTGTCCCGGCAGGTCCGCCGCATCCGCATTGAGGAAGCGGCCGCGGATCCACATGCAGGCGTCCTCATCCTGGTCGATCAGGTCCAGACCGGGCATGAACCCCGCGTGGACGTACAGGCGGTCGGCGTCGCGGGCGCAGACCGGCAGCGCGCGCAACCAGTTCAGGTGCTGGTCCGGAACGTCTCCCTGATAGGAAGACCAGGTCTCTTCGCCGCCGTTGTCGAGCCACATGGACCACTCGCCCGCCTCGATGGCGTCCAGCATCATATCCTCGTGATTGCCTTTCAGGCACGTCAGGACAGAGCGGGCCTGCTCCGCGATCAGGAATCCGACGACGCCGCGACCATCAGGACCCCGGTCGACATAGTCGCCCAGACAGATGATCTGGAAGCTCCGCGCGCCGACATGGGCCCAGATCAGATCGAAGGCGTGTTCGAGGAGGTCCAGCCGGCCGTGGATATCGCCGATGGCGTAGGTCAGGTCGGTGCGGGGAAGGTCGTGGATACGCATGGACGGCAGGCTTTCTGCGCCCGGCCGTCCGGTTTTGCTAGGCGGCGGGGCGGAGCGGGCGACGCAGCTTGGGTTTGAGGCTGCGCAGGCAGGCCCGGAAGGGGAACCAGGCGTTGACCTGGACCAGGGAGGCGGTTTCGGTTGGGCGACGCCGGGCGCTGGAGCTGCCGGCGATGGCGTCACACTCGGCCCGCCGGAGACTGCGGTAGGCCCGCACCTCGATCAGGGTCTGCTGGTCGCGCCCGCCACGCTCGATCAGCACCCGCGAAAGCCCGATCCAGTGGCGGCGCTCCTGATCGCTCAATTCCGGCATCAGGCCCGTTGGATGACGGATGACGCAATACCACCGCAGCACCTTGATTCCCTCCCGCACAACGAGAGGGCGATGTTATGAGAGCGTGGTCGGCGAGGGAACGCGACGTTGCGTCGCTGGTCGGACCAAAAAAGGAAGATGGTGGATGTGACAGGGATTGAACCTGTGACCCCCTCGGTGTGAACGAGGTGCTCTCCCGCTGAGCTACACATCCTCTCAGGAGGCGGGGTCTATAGCGAGCCGGTCGGAGCGGCGCAAGCGGCAAGGTCGGTGATCACGGTCGTCAGCTGGTCGAAGTGGCTGATGACGGCATGGCCGCCGAGCTCGATGGCGGGAACCTGACTGTATCCGAAGTCGGTGACGATGCAGGGAATGCCGGCGGCGCGGGCCGCCAGGGTGTCGCTTTCGGTGTCGCCGACCAGGATGGAGCGGACCGGATCGCCACCGGCTTCGCTGATGGTCATCAGGAGGTGACGCGGGTCGGGCTTGGGCGCGGGGGCGAGATCGGCGCCGATGATGGCGGCGAATCGCGAGGTCAGGCCGAGGGCGTCGAACAGCGGGATCGACAGAGCCGTTCGCTTGTTGGTGCAGACCGCAAGGATAGCGCCGCGGGCGGTGAGGGCGTCCATGGCCTCCACGGCGCCGGGGAAGGGTCGGCTCTCGTCGGCGATCCGGGCCAGGTAGAGGACCAGCATGCGCTCGAACAGGCGGTCGAGCTCGGCGTCAGTCGGGGCATGGCCGGCCAGCGCCAGCGCCTGCTGGGTCATCCAGCGGCCGCCTCGGCCGATCAGAGTGCGCAGCTTTTCGTAGGGCGGGGCCGCGAGGCCCTCTTCCGCGAGCAGGGTGGTCAGGGCGCCGGCCAGGTCCGGGGCGGTCTCGATCAGGGTGCCGTCGAGATCGAAGACGATCGTCCAGCCGGTCAGGTCATTGGGGTTATGCATCGGTGCGGGCTTTCGGCTAAACCGAACTTCAATGCAACGGGCTTCCAGGACGACTCGATGAGCAAGCGCGCCGCCGTGATCATGGCCGCCGGCCAGGGAACGCGAATGAAATCGCCGACCCCCAAGGTTCTGCACAAGGTGGGCGGCCGCACCATGCTGGACCGCGCGATCGACGCGGCCCAGGGCGCCGGCGCCGAGCGGATCGTGGTGGTTTGCGGAACGCACAGTCCGGCGGTGGCCGCCCATGTCGCGGCGCGGCTGGGCGAGGGGGCGGTGGCCATCCAGGACCCGCCGATGGGGACGGCCCATGCGGTGCTGTGCGCGAAGGACGCCCTGGCCGGATTCGAAGGCGAGGTGCTGGTCACCAACGCCGACTGCCCGCTGCTGACCGCCGCTGACCTGGGGCCGCTGTTCGGCAGGGGCGAGTTGACCATGCTGGGCTTTGAGCCTGCCGATGCGGCGCTGTACGGGCGGATGATCCAGGACCCTGACGGCCGCCTGCTTCGCATCGTCGAGGCGCGGGATGCGACGCCCGAGGAACTGTCGGTCGGCGCCTGCTACAGCGGCATGCTGGTCGGTCCGGCCGGGCCGCTGTTCGACTGGCTGGCCCGGGTCGACAACAACAACGTCAAGTCCGAGTACTACATCACCAGCATCGTCGGCCTGGCCAACGCCGACGGCGCGCGGGTCGGCGTCGCTTTCGCCAGCGAGACGGCGGTGATGGGGGCCGACGACCAGGCCGGGGTGGCGCGGGCCGAATACCTCTGGCAGCAGCGCCGACGGGGCGAACTGATGGCGGCCGGGGTGTCCATGGTGGCGCCGGAGACTGTGTTCCTGTCCTTTGATACCCAGATCGCCGGCGGGGCGGTGATCGAACCCAACGTCGTGTTCGGACCGAAGGCGGTGATCGAGGCCGGCGCGACGATCCGTGCCTTCAGCCATGTCGAGGGCGCCGTGGTGCGGCCGGGCGCCATTGTCGGGCCCTATGCCCGCCTGCGTCCTGGCGCCGACATCGGCGAGAACGCCCACATCGGCAACTTCGTGGAAGTGAAGAAGGTGAAAGTGGGCGCCGGCGCCAAGGCCAACCACCTGTCCTACCTGGGCGACGGCACGATCGGCGAGAAGGCCAACATCGGGGCCGGGACGATCTTCTGCAACTACGACGGTTTCGACAAGTACGACACCCATGTCGGGGCGGGGGCGTTCATCGGCTCCAACTCCAGCCTGGTGGCGCCGGTCAGCATCGGGGCGGGGGCAATGACCGGCTCGGGCTCGGTGATCACCCGGGATGTCGAGGACGACGCCCTGGCCCTGACCCGGCCGGCGCAGGAGAGCAAACCCGGTTGGGCGGCGCGGTTCCGGGCGGCGAAACAGCGGGCGAAAGCGGCGAAATGAATCGGATCCTTCTCTGCGGCCTGCTGGCAGGCGCCTGTGTCGCCGGCTCGGCTCAGGCCGCCCCGAGATTCTCTACGCCGCTCGGGCAGATCTTCGAGCGCGTCTGCCTGACCAACCGCCCTGACTTCGACAGGGCGATCGAGGGTTTGGAAGCGGCCGGCTATGTCGAAGCCAGCACCAGCGATGACGCCGTGCTGGCTATCCGCAAGTTCGAGACTGTGATCGGCGAGACGCCCTGGGCCGTGCAGATTGCCGACAGGGTTCGCAAGGAGCAGGAGAGCGGCGCACCCCAGCGTATCCGGGCCTGCACCGTCATCGGAGTGGACCCCGGCAACGCGGGGGAAGAAGAGCTGAGGCTCTGGCTTGGCCTTCCGAAACCCGAAGCCGGCAAGGCCACTGTCGGCCTGTTCGCGGAAAAGGACGGCAAGCGGCGCCTGATCACGGCGGCTCCGGCCGACACCGGTCCGGCCCTGCAGGACGGCGGCTTCTACACCCTGGCGGTCGTCAATACGGATGCCGGCAAGACGGCCATGCTGATCTTCGTGAGCCCAGCCCCATGACCGCAGACGCCCAGAAACAGGCCGCCGGGGAGGCCGCTGCCGAACTCGTCGAGGCGGGCATGATCGTCGGTCTTGGCACCGGTTCGACCGCCGCCTGGTTCGTCAAGGCGCTGGCGGCGCGCGGGCTCGACATCAAGGGCGTGCCGACCTCCGACGCCACCGCCGACCTGGCGCGGGACCTTGGTATCCCGATCGTCGGGCTGGACGATGTGAAGCGGGTTGATCTGACGGTCGACGGCGCCGACGAGATCGGGCCGGGACTGTCGCTGATCAAGGGCGGCGGGGCGGCCCTGCTGCGCGAGAAGCTGGTCTGGGAAGCGTCGAGCCGATGCGTGGTCATCGCCGACGCCGCCAAGCAGGTGAAGGCGCTGGGCAGGTTCCCGCTGCCGATCGAGGTGGTGCGGTTTGGCCATATCCACACGGGCCAACGGTTGGCCGACATCGCCGCCGAATTCGACCTGCCGCCGCCGCGCCTGCGCAAGTCCGATCGCGGCCTGGTGATTACCGATGGCGGCAACCTGATCTACGACATGGCCTCCGGGAAGATCGACCAGCCGGCGGCTTTGGGCGAGGCGCTGAAATCGGTGACCGGCGTCGTCGACCACGGCCTGTTCCTCGACCTCGCCGACGAGGCGTTGATCGGAACCGACCAGGGCGTGGTGCGCCTGCACCCCTGAATACCTAGATATACCGACGCATTCTTCCGGAGATTTCTGCCGCCATGGCCAAGTACGACTACGACCTCTTCGTCATCGGCGCCGGCAGCGGCGGTGTGCGGGCCGCGCGACTGACCGCGATGAGCGGCGCGCGCGTGGCGGTGGCCGAGGAGAGCCGGGTCGGTGGCACCTGCGTGATCCGCGGCTGCGTGCCCAAGAAGTTCATGGTCTACGCCAGTGAGGTGTCGAACCAGCTCAAGGTGGCGCAGGGCTTCGGCTGGACCATCCCCGAGGCGACCTTCGACTGGAAGCGGTTCATCGAGGCCAAGGACGTCGAGATTGCCCGGCTGTCCGGCATCTATGTCGCCAACCTCGGCAAGGCGGGGGCCGAGCTGGTCCACGCCCGCGCCGTGCTGAAGGACGCCCACACCGTCGAGATCGTCGGCAAGGACATGACGGTCACCGCCGACAAGATCCTGATCGCCACCGGCGGCCGGCCGACCTTGCCAAAGGATGTGCCGGGCATCGAGCACGCCATCACCTCCGACGAGGCGTTCCATCTGGAGACCCTGCCCAAGTCGATCATGGTGGTCGGCGGCGGCTACATCGCCGTGGAGTTCGCCGGTATCTTCGCGGGTCTCGGGGTCGAGACGACGCTGCTCTATCGCGGTCCCAATGTCCTGCGCGGCTTCGATGACGACGTCCGCATCCACCTGACCCGTGAAATGGAGCGGCGCGGCATCCGCGTGGTGCTGGGCACCCAGCACACCAGCATCGAGAAGACGGCCGATGGCCTGCTGAGCTGCCTGACCAACGACCTGAAGCTGACCACCGAGCAGGTGATGTTCGCGACGGGGCGTGAGCCGCATGTGAAGGGCCTTGGCCTTGAGGCGGCGGGCGTGAAGACCAAGGAGAGCGGGGCGATCATCGTCGACGAATGGTCGAAGACCAGCGTCGACAACATCTTCGCCGTCGGCGACGTCACCGACCGGATCAACCTGACGCCGGTGGCCATCCGTGAGGGGGCGGCGTTCGCCGAGACCCAGTTCCGCGACAACCCGACGACGTTCGACCATGAGATGGTCGCCACCGCCGTCTTCAGCCAGCCGCCGATCGGCACGGTCGGCATGACCGAGTTCGAGGCGCGTCAGGCGTTCGGCGAGGTCGATGTCTATCGCGCCGTGTTCCGGGCGATGAAGACCACCTTCTATCACGGCGAAGAGCAGATGCTGATGAAGGTGCTGGTCAACCCGAAAGACCAGAAGGTGGTCGGCGTCCACATCGTCGGCCCCGAGAGCGGCGAGATGATCCAGCTTGCGGCGATCGCGGTGAAGATGGGTGTCACCAAGCAGCAGTGGGACTCCACCTGCGCGGTCCACCCGACGGCCGCCGAGGAACTGGTGACCATGAAGGACAAGTACATCCCGCCGAACATGGGGGCTGGCGCCTGAGTCCGGGGATGATTTTTCCGCTGCGCGTGGATTTGTCGCCACCCACGCGCATTATTTTGCCTGTATCGTCCTCATCCTGTATGAGCGGCGATCCTTTTAGACATTGAGCAGATTGATGACCGAGCGTTGGACCCCGCAATCCTGGAGAGCCAAACCCGCCAAGCACATCCCGTCCGACTATCCGGACGCGGGCGCCGTGACGCGGGTCGAGGACGAACTTCGCCGGATGCCGCCGCTCGTGTTTGCCGGCGAGGCCCGTCGTCTGAAATCGCTGCTCGGTAACGTCGCTGACGGCAAGGCCTTCCTGCTGCAGGGCGGCGACTGCGCCGAGAGCTTCAAGGAATTCAGCGCCGACAACATCCGCGACACCTTCCGCCTGATCCTGCAGATGGCGGTGGTGTTGACCTTCGCCGGCGGCAAGCCGGTCGTGAAGGTCGGCCGCATCGCCGGCCAGTTCGCCAAGCCGCGCTCGGAACCCATCGAGACCATCGATGGCGTCACCCTGCCGTCCTACCGCGGCGACAACATCAACGGCATGGAGTTCGAGGCCGAGGGCCGCGCGCCGGACCCTGAGCGCCTGCTGAAAGCCTATGGCCAGTCGTCGTCGACGCTGAACCTGCTGCGGGCCTTCGCCGGCGGCGGTTACGCCGACCTCTACAACATCCACCGCTGGACGCTGGGCTTCGTCGCCGACAGCCCGCAGGGCGCCCGTTACAAGGAACTGGCCGAGAAGATCAGCGAGAGCCTGACCTTCATGGCCGCCATCGGCGTCACCCCGGACACCCATCCGGAAATGCACCGCGTCGAGTTCTTCACCAGCCACGAAGCCCTGCTCCTCGGCTACGAGGAGGCGATGACCCGCGTCGATAGCACCAGCGGCGACTGGTACGACACCAGCGCCCACATGCTGTGGATCGGCGAGCGCACCCGCCAACTCGACGGGGCCCACGTTCACTTCATGAAGGGGGTGAAGAACCCCATCGGCGTCAAGGTCGGTCCGACGCTGGAGGGCGACGACCTGCTGCGCCTGATCGACGTGCTGAACCCGGCCAATGAACCGGGCCGTCTGACCCTGATCGGCCGGTTCGGGGCGGACAAGATCGCTGACCGCCTGCCGCGTCTGATGGAGGCGACCAAGAAGTCCGGCCGCAGCGTGGTCTGGTCCACCGACCCGATGCACGGCAACACGCTGAAGGCCGGCAACGGCTACAAGACCCGCCCCTTCGACCGCATCCTGGCCGAGGTGAAGGCCTTCGTCGAAATCGCCGGCTCGGAAGGCGTTCACCCGGGCGGCGTCCATCTGGAGATGACGGGCCAGAACGTCACCGAATGCACCGGCGGCGCGCGGGCAGTGTCGGAAGGTGACCTCGGTGACCGCTACCACACCCATTGCGACCCGCGCCTCAACGGCGAACAGGCGCTGGAGTTGTCGTTCCTGGTGGCCGAGAAGCTGCGGGCGCTGCGGTCAGAGGACCTGCGGGCGGCGAGCTAGCCGATCTTCCTCAGCCGCAGGTCGCGCACGCGGCCGCTGCCGAGGCTTAAGGTCACGATGCGGCCCTTCTCGTCCCGCCGGAAGCGGGCGAGATTGCCGCGCAGGTCGAAGGCGTCGCGGTAGACGGGGTTCATCGGCACGACCACCGTCGGCCGTTCCTCAAGTTTGAGGACGAGCCCGCTCGCGCCACGGGTGACCCTGTAGGTTACGCCGATCTCGTCGCTGCGATAACGGCCGACGAAAGGCGTCAACTGCGCCTGGGTCGGCGCCCACAGCAGGGTTCGGCGATAGAGGTAGCGGTCGCCTTCGAAGGTCTTCTGGGTCAGCACGTCCTTGCCGAAGATCAGCACATCGGCCCCGAACCGAGCACTGTCGTTGGTCAGGGGCCACAGCGGGCCGCCGCCGGCCACGCGGATGCCCTGGGCGACATTGGCGTCGGCGATCAGCAGAAGGGTGCGGCCCGTCCGCTCATTGACGTAGAGACCCGCGCGGCCGGCGGCAGGCGCCAGCAGCTGACCAGGCGGCTCGGGCGGGGCAGGGGGCAGGACAATCTGCGCCACGCCGCGACCGAGGACCGTGGGGTTGGCGTCGGACGCGTTGCACAGCACCGCGACGCTGAGGCGCTGGCGCGGGTAGTAGCCCAGCCAGGCCCGGTAGGCGCCGGTCGCGCCGGCGTGGCTGATCTCTTCCTGGCCGGACCAGGTCTGAACCACCAGTCCACGGGCGTAGGTGATCCGCGTGCCGTCATTGAGCACGGCGCGGCGGCGCATCTCGACGGTCAGGAGGTCGCCCAGTTTCTGGGAAGCAAGCGCCGCATTCCAGGTCTGAAGGTCGGCGACCGTGGTGATCAGGCCGCCGTTTCCGTAGCCTTCCTCGAAGGGCATCTGCTGTTGCCAGCCGTCGGGACCGCGGGCGTAGGCGATCGCCCGGCCTTTCACGATGCGCCGGAAGTCATTGCGCCAGCTGGTTTTCCCCATGCCGAGCGGCTTGAAGATGCGAGCCGCCGTGAAGTCGGCCAGCGACTGGCCCGAGGCCTTGCGCACGACCTCGGTCAGCAGGTTGTAGCCGCTGTTGGTGTAGCCGTACTCGGCGCCCGGCAGGTAGTTGAGGCCGCGCTGGCGGCGGATCAGGTCGAAGACATCATCCTGGGTGAAAGCCCGGGTGGTGCGCGGCCAGCCCTGCCAGAAGGCGAGATCGCCCCAGTCGCGCAGGCCGCTGGTGTGGCTGAGCAACTGGTCGATGGTGATCGGGCGGCCGTAGTCGGGCAGTTCTGGCAGGTATTTGCGGACATCGTCGGTCAGCTTGACCTTGCCGTCCTTGACCAGCAGCAGGATGGCGGCGGCCGTGAACTGCTTGGACACCGAGCCGGCTTCGAACGGGGTGGCGACGGTGATCAGCACATCGTGCTCGAGGTCGGCGGAGCCGTAGGCGCGCTCGACCAGCACCTTGCCATCCTGGACGGCGGAAACCGCGCAACCGGGCGACTCCAGGCCGGCATAGCCGCCGAAAAGGCGATCAACCTGCGCCGCGTGGTCGAGCACCGGCGCCTGGCCAAGGGCCAGGGTCGGCGCGGCCAGCACGGCCGTGGCGATCAGCGCAGATTTGAACATCCCCATCTGCCGCTTGGTATCGCGGGCCTTCGACGATTTGAAGGCCTTTCGCGCCTCAGGCGGGAAGGGCGCTCTTGCGTCTGATGAAGGGCTGGGGCTTCCAGCGCACCAGCGAGCGCCAGACCCACTCGAACGGGCCGTACTGGAAGCTGGCCAGCCACGGCTTGCTCCACAGCAGGATCGCCAGCCAGATGCCGGCGACGACGCCGTACAGTTGATATCGCTCCAGGTGGCCGTAGAGCCCCAGGCCGAAGCCGCAGAAGATGAAGGCGGTGATGATCGAAGTGCCCAGGTAGTTGCTCAGCGCCATGCGACCGGCCGCCGCCAGACGATCCATCAACCAGGGTACAGCGCCGGCCCGCACCAGCAGCAGGATGGCGCTGGCGTGGGCCAGGGCGATAAAGGGGCGGGGGATCGAACTCCAGTAGGAGGAGCGGGAGGTCACGAAGGGCTCGAAGCCGGACTGAACGACTCGCGAGGCCAGCCAGATCATCACCGGCAGGCCGATCCCCCAGCCGATCGCCATGACCATCCCATAGCTGCGGGTTTTCCAGCCGAGGGTGAAGAAGCCAAGGCGGTATAGGCCGATGCCGATCATCATCTGGGCAATGGCCTCCCACAGCGTCTCTCCAAAGAGCACAGCCGTCTGCACGATGAAGGCGGGAAAGGCGCGCGCCTGGACCGCCTCGATGAAGCCGCCACGATAGCCCTTGAGCTCGGCCTGGCCGAAACTGGCCGGCGGATTGAGGATGAAGCCTTCCTGGGCCCAAACCTTCTTCGCGGCCTCGCTGGCGTCGGGGGCGAGGGCGGCAGCCCGGAGCTTCTCCAGATGATCGGCCTCGATCAGTCCCTTGACGACCAGGCCGGCGAGCACGACCGCGCCGATGGCGATCAGCACCGTTGGCGACCATTTGCGGAACAGGAAGACGACCGCTCCGGCCAGGGCGTAACAGACCAGGATGTCGCCGAAGAACAGCAGGTAGGCGTGCAGCATGCCGAAGACGAACAGCCAGGCGATACGGCGATAATGGATGCTGGCCGGCCCGGGGCTCTGGCCTTCGGCGCGGTCGGCAATGAGGATCATGCTGGCCCCGAACAGCATGGTGAACAGGGCGCGCATCTTGCCATCGGCGACGACATCGTTGATCGCCCAGGCCCACATGTTCGCGCCTTCATGCCCGCCGTAATAGGTCGGATTGATGTAGGCGAAGGTCGGCAGGCCCATGCCGACGATGTTCATCAGCAGGATGCCCAGCACCGCGAAGCCGCGCACTGCGTCGATGGAAATGTGCCGGTCGCCGTTGGCCATGGTCGCCCTCCCCAGAGCAAGGGCAGGGTGGACCCTGCGGCGGGCCCGTCAAGGGGGCTGTCAGGCCCCCAGGATCCAGCCTTCTTCGGTCTCGATCACCGCGATCTCGGCCTCATCGACGCCTTTGGCCGGACCGAAGGCTTCGCCCAGCTTGCCGGCCTCGTCGAGGCGCAGGAAGTGTTCGCACAGGGCGCGGACCTGGGCCCGGTCGAGGATTTCGCCGGCTTCCGGACGGACATCGCCGAGGGCCGGATAGATTTCGGTGAACAGGACCTCGATGTCGGCGACGTCAGCGTCCTTGAGGGTTTTCCAGCCGGTCTCGAACGGCCAGGCCCTGGCCTTGTCGCCCAGTTCAGCCTTGAGCGCCCGCACGGCCGGGATGCCGACGATAGCCTGGCTGCCGACCGTGCCGTTGCCGAAGATCTGCCAGACGCTCTTGGCGCCGGCCTTGCCCTTGCCCTGGGTCGCCAGTTCCGCGGCGCGCAGGACGGGCGGCAGGTCGGCGGTATGCTCGGGCTTGGTCGATTGCAGCCAGGTCTGGGCGTCCTTCGCCGGACAGCCCCAGAAGGGCTTGGCGGAGTCGGTCATCAGGCGGTTGGCCTTGTTGGCGACGGCGAAGCGGTTGTTCACGTTGGTGGGCTTGTCGACGACGTTGTCGGCCAGGAACTTCCACATCCCCGACCAGTCCGGGTCCTTGAGGCCAAGCCTGGCCGCCGTCCCGCGCGGATAGCCGAGCGGAAAGTCGAAGCCGACCAGCACCCGCTCGCCGCGCCGGCGCAGGTCGCCGAGCACCTCGCGCAGGGTCGCCAGGGCGGCGGCGCGGGTGGCGGGGTTGTGGGCTTCGAAGGTGGGGCGGAAGCGGGCGTCACGCTTGTTGACCCCGATCCAGATGGAATCGCGGCCCGTCTTCGGCGTGGAAGACGCGCTCCAGTCGACCATTACAAAGGCGTCGAACAGCCGCGCCACGGTTCATTCTCCAGCAGGTACAACCAAATTCAGGCGGGCTTGTAGGCCATGGCGGCTCCGGCGGGAAGGCAATTGGTTGAACTGTCATACGGGCATGCTACGGCCCGCTCCGTACAAGGAAGGATCGGTTCCCAGATGAGGCTCGCCGCCATTGTGTCGCTCTGCCTGCTCGCCGCCGCCTGTGGGCCGGGGCCGGACAAGATCAACAAGATCGAAACCCTGCCGCCGTTGACCGGGCCGGTGTTCTCCACCAACGGCTCGATCTCCTCTTTCACCCTGGACAGCGCGACCATCGATCATGAGGCCGTGCCGGACGCTGGCCTCACTGCCGGTCGCACCACCTTCCGGGCCTATGCCGACGTGATGGCCAGCGCGCCGGAAGCGGCGGGCTCGCGGGTGGCGCTGAGCTTCCAGAAACAAGGGGACAAGTGGGCGCTCACGGAGCTGAAACCCCGCGACTGACCCCACCTTTTCTGAGGGCGCGCGCTCGAACGGCCAGCTGATACGACATCCTGTACAACAACAGGACGTCTGACATGAAGACCGCTCTCATCCGTCTCGCCCTTGGCGCGGCGATCACTGTCGCCCTGGTCGGGGGCGCTCAGGCCCAGTCCACGCTGAAGGTCAAGGCGAACACCACTCCGGACATGGCCGGCAAATGCGCTGCCGCGACAACCCTGTTCGCCAAGCTGTCGGAAAGCGACGCCAAGCCTGGCGAGGACCGCTCGATGTCCGAGCTGGCCGTGACCTGGCTGACCTTTCTGAGGGATGCGCCGGAAGCCTTCCAGTCGACCGCCATCGCCAGCATGAGCTCGACGGCGGACGGCTACAGCAAGGCCATGGACAAGAGCACCGACGAAGCGGTCGCGGCCATTGCCGGCGATGTGGCCACCTGCATCCTCGCAATGGAATAGGGCGCCGGCCCGGGCGCGAAACCCGGGCCGGCCGCCGGTCAGACGAGCTTGACCAGCATCTTGCCCATGTTCTCGCCCTTGAAGAGCTTGATGAAGGCGCCGGCGGCGTTGTCGATGCCCTCGTCGACGGTGTCCTTCCACTGCAGCTGGCCCGAACCGATCCAGGCCGACATGTCGCGCAGGAAGTCGGGCAGCATGTCGTAGTGGTTGGAGACGATGAAGCCTTCCAGCTTCAGGCTCTTGCCGACCGCCTGGATGATGTTGGACGGGCCCTTGGGCTCGCCGGTCTCGTTGTACTGGCTGATCATGCCGCACAGGGCGAAGCGGGCGAAGGGGCGGGCCGAGTCGATGGCGGCCTCAAGGTGCTCGCCGCCGACATTCTCGAAATAGACGTCGATGCCCTTGGGGGCCGCCTCGCGAAGGGCGGCCTTGAGGTCCGGCACGGCCTTGTAGTCGATGACGTGATCGACGCCGATCGACTTGAGGAAGGCGGCCTTTTCCGGTCCGCCGGCCGAGCCGATGACGGTGTGACCCTTGATCTTGGCGATCTGGCAGACGACCGAACCCACGGCGCCGGCGGCGGCCGAAACGAAGACAACGTCGCCGTCCTTGAGGCCGCCCACGCGGAGCAGGCCGGCGTAGGCGGTCATGCCGGGCATGCCGGCGACACCCAGGAAGGCCTGCAGCGGCAGGCCGCTGGAGGTGTCGAGTTTCTGCAGGGTGTTGGCTGGGGCGTTGAAGGCCTCGCGCCAGCCCCACATCGACTGCACTGCGTCACCGACCGCGAAGGCCGGGTCATTACTGGCGACCACCTCGCCGACCGCGCCGCCCTGCAGGGCCTCGCCGATCTGGAAGGGGGGAACGTAGGAGGGTCGGTCGTACATGCGACCGCGCATGTAGGGATCGACCGATATGAAGTGGTTGCGAACCTGAACCTCGCCGGGGCCGGGCGCGGGCAGTTCAACCGAGGCGACCTCGAAATTGGCGGCGGTGGGCAGGCCTTCGGGGCGGCTCTTGAGGCGGACTTCGCGGGACGTGGTCATGGTGTTTCCTGACTCTCTCTTGGGGTCGTTTCGGGGTTGGCTTTCAAACAGACGTTTAGGCGCTTCAGGGCGTTCGCGAAACCTGCGAACTGCGCTAAACCCCGGCTCATGACGAAACTTCTCAAAGCCGGTGTGGTCGGTTCGGGCGTGTTTGGCGGCTATCACGCGCGCAAATACGCCGAGATGGACGGGATCGAGCTGGTCGGCATCTACGACCTGCATCCCGAACGCTGCTTCGACATGGCGAACCAGTATGGGGCCGAGGCCTATGGCGACCTGGGCGATATGCTGAAGGTGGTCGACATCGTCACGGTCGCGACCCCCGCCACGACCCACGCCAGGCTGGCGCTGGAGTGCCTTGCCGCCGGCAAGTCGGTCTATGTCGAAAAGCCCCTGGCCACGACCCTGGAGGACGCCGACCGGCTGATCCAGGCGGCGGCCAAGGCGGGTCTCGTGCTCGCCTGCGGACATCAGGAGCGGGTGGTCAGTCAGGCCATGGGCCTGTTCGACATTCCGGAAAAGCCGCTGCGGCTCGAGGCGGTGCGCAAGGGAACGCCGTCGATCCGCAGCAAGGACGTGTCGGTGGTGCTGGACCTGATGATCCACGACATCGACCTGGCCCTGGCGCTGACCGACGCCGAGCCCTTCACCGTCGAGGCGGAAGGCAACGCCGACGAGATCACCGGCGAAGCCAGTTTCGAGGACGGCTTCACCGCCGTGTTCACGGCGTCCCGCATCGCCGAGGCGCGGGAGCGGACCATGCGGATAGTCTATCCCTCGGGCGTGCTGGAAATCGACTTCGTCACCCGGGAATTCAAGAACAGCACACCGTTCGCGTTGAACCAGGACTTCACCGAAACCCCGGCCGGTCGGGACCCGCTGGGGACGAGCGTGCAGGGCTTCGTCAATGCCGTCCTGGGCAAGTCGCCCCGGCCGGTGGTGACGGGAGGGGAGGCGGCGCGCGCGCTGGACCTGGCGCTGGCGGTTGAACAGGCGGCCGGGTTCTGACGCAACGTCATAGTTGAGCCGGCCGGCGAAAGCTGGCCATGCTCGTTCAAATCGCAGCCGGAGACGCCGCCATGACCAATGCTTGGGACTTCGAGTTCACCGCCATCGACGGCCAGCCGCTGCCGATGACGACCTTCAGGGATCACCCGGTGCTGGTGGTCAATGTCGCCAGCAAGTGCGGGCTGACGCCGCAGTACGACGGGCTGGAGAAGCTGTACGCCGAATACCGCGACAAGGGTTTCGTGGTGCTGGGCGTGCCCTGCAACCAGTTCATGGGCCAGGAGCCGGGCACGGAAGCCGAGATCAGCGAATTCTGCCGCACCAACTTCGGCATCGATTTCCCGATGACCGGCAAGGTCGATGTGAAGGGCGACGGGGCGCACCCTTTTTACAAATGGGCGGTGGAACAGGTCGGCGAGCCGGCCGAGCCGGTGTGGAACTTCCACAAGCTGCTGATCGACAAGGACGGCAAGCTGGTCAACATCTTCGGGCCCCGCACCGACCCGCTCGATCCGGAAATCAAGGCCGCCGTCGAAGAGGCGCTGTGACCCGATGACCTGGCCGCTGGACCCGGCGGTCGTTCCGGCCTTTCTGGCCGCCATGGTGCTGGTCGAGCTGACGCCCGGGCCCAACATGGCCTATCTGGCGGCGCTGTCGGCGGATCGCGGTCGGCTGGCCGGATGGGCCGCCGTGCTGGGCATCCAGCTGGGGCTGGCGACCTATCTGGCGGCATCGGTGCTGGGGCTGTCGGAGCTGATCCTGGCCTGGCCGCCGGCCTGGGAAATCCTGCGCTGGGCCGGGGTCGGCTACCTGCTGTGGCTGGCCTGGGATAGCTGGCGCGGGGAAGATGCGGGACCGGAGGCGGCAGTGACGGCGCCTGCTCGCTGGCCGCGGCTGGTCTGGCGCGGCTACCTGGCCAACATCCTCAATCCCAAGGCGGCGCTGTTCTACGTCACCCTGCTGCCAGGGTTCCTGCGCGAGGGCTATGCTCCGCCCGCCGTTCAGGCCGGTCTGTTCGGGCTCGGGCATCTGATCATCAGCGGCCTGGTCCACAGCGGCATCGTGCTGGGCGCTGCGAGCGCCGGGGCGGTGCTGGCGCGCACGACAGGCATGGAGAAGGTGCGGAAGGCGATGGCCATCGGCATCGCCCTGGTAGCCGTCTGGCTGGCCTGGCAGACCCGGCGCTAGTTTCCGCTTCCGATCAAGGCAGGGCGCTGACCCCGAAGATCATGCTGTGGCCCCCGAGCAGGGCGGCCCAGAGGACCACGGCCAGGAGCAGTCGCCACCAGCCGATCTCGAGGATCTTCAGGGGCTGGCGACGCTGGACGATGGCGGCGAAGGGAATGTTGGCCGTTTTGGCCATGAAGGCCTCGTAGGGGGCGCCCATAGCGGCCAGGCGCTTGGCGTCGATGCTGTAGGTCCCGAACACGCCCAGCAGGGCCATCGAACCGAACAGGATCAGGCCAGGTCCGTCGCCGTTCATCATCAGGTGGCCGAGCGCCCAGATGGCCACGCCCCAGAGGAAGGGGTGACGGGTGATGCGCAGCATGCCGGTCACCGGCCTGTCGATCGCGCCCTCCTGCTTGACGCTGGTCGGGTTGGGGGTCAGCAGGCCGGGGACCACGAACAGCAGGGCCAGAAGCTGGACGCCTGCCTGGATCCAGCGGCCGCCAGGGGGCGGATCCCACAGGAAGGGGCCGGTGCCGCTGGCGGCGCCGTAGGCCATGGCGAGCCAGACGATGACCGCCAGGGAGGCGACCGAGAACAGGCCCATGTAGGCCGGCTCCCCGACCACCCCGACCAGAACCCCGCGCAGGCGGGTGCCGGAGATGAGGAGGTGGATCAGGACGAAGACGGCGGCGGCGGCGATCAGCATGGACATGGTTCAGCCCTCCCGTGAGCGAGCGCAGGGTGCGCGCTATTATTTACGCTGTCAATTATGTCTTTTGCCGTCGGGATCCTCGTCCGGATAGTCGGCGTCGAAGAGGTCCGGGACGGCGTCCGGATCATCGATATCCTCGTCTTCGTCCCAGGGCGGCGCCTCGTCCTCGGCCGGCGGGGGAGGCGGCGGCGCCCGCCTGGCGACCTTGGGCGCGGGC
>VYLE01000224.1_pt1 | contig 46910 bp, 41 predicted proteins | sample 5114391 | NCBI WGS metagenome assembly VYLE01 (sample SAMN12291771, study PRJNA351875) | freshwater metagenome | isolation source: freshwater lake | place: USA: Michigan, Kent Lake | collected 2013-08-15
GTGCAAATCGGGCCGCACATGATTGATCCGGAGGCCTGGGACTGGGCCGAGACACAGAACAATCCCTTCTGGTGCCCCGACAAGGCGATGGCCGCGCAGTGGGAAGAGTTTCTCGACGAGACGCGCGAGGCCGGCTCGTCGGCAGGCGCCATTGTGGAAGTGCACGCGAGCGGCGTTCCCGCCGGATGGGGCGCGCCGGTCTATGGCAAACTGGACAGCGAACTTGCTGGCGCGATGATGAGCATCAATGCAGTCAAAGGCGTCGAGATCGGCGCAGGCTTTGCGGCGGCGTCGATGAGCGGCGAAGAGAATGCCGACGAGATGCGCGCGGGCAATGACGGCCCCTCTTTCCTTGCCAACAACAATGGCGGTATCGCAGGCGGCATCTCAACCGGCCAGGATGTGGTTGTGCGGATTGCAATCAAGCCGACTTCCTCGATCCTGAACGAGGTGCGCTCCGTGACGCGGGACGGCGAGGAAGTGGACGTGCGCACAATCGGGCGGCACGACCCCTGCGTGGGTATTCGCGCGGTGCCGGTGGCCGAGGCGATGCTTGCCTGCGTGCTGGCCGATGCCAAGCTGCGCCACCGGGGCCAGACCGGGCGCTGAAACGCAAAGAGCCCCCGTGCGTTCTGCACAGGGGCTCCCTTTTTATTCCGTAAACGGAATATCAGAAGCGGAACACGCCGCCAACCGAGAACACATCAGCTTCTGCGTCGTCGCCTTCGTAACGGGATGCGTCGGCGCGAATGCCGAAGCTCTCGGTCAGGAAGAACTTGCCGCCGACGCCATAAGCGAGGCCGTCAACATCTGCCGAACCACTGCCGAGGCCCGGAACATTGGCATTGAACTCGGACTGGGCATAACCGACGCGGCCGAAGAGCTCGACCTGTTCGGAAACCGGCGCGCGCATGACGCCGAAAGCGCCGAGCGAGTTGTCGAGTTCGACAGTGCCGCCGCCGACATCTGCATCGTCAATACCGATCGAGACTTCGCCTTCCGCACCGAGGTAGCGGTTGAAGAAGTAGGTGCCGCGGCCTGTGAGAGCGCCGACATCGGCGCCGTCGCCATCGATTTTCGAATAGGCGCCGCTGAGTTCGACATTGCCTTGGGCAACGGCAAACGGGGCGGCGGCAACGACGAGAAGGGAAGCGAGTGCAAGTTTCATTTTTTTCTCCGTACTCTGTACTTGAGCGCTACTGCGCGACGCTCAGGTAGCAACGGAATGTCCCGGCGCCAGCTTGCCATGCAGTAATCTGCGAGTTTGGAGCGCTCGCTGTGGCCGTCAGAGCACAGATTATGAAACTTGTTTAATCTTGACCGGAATGACCTGTCTCACCATGGCACGGACGGCGCCAGATTGTGACTTTTGTGAGGAAAGCGAGGCTTTCGCCCTCCTTCACAAATCCTTGAGCTTCAAGGGATTCCCCCAGACTCCAGCCGAGATAGCCCTTGTAATACGGCTCGTGGAACCCATGCGGAAAATACTCGAGCAGGCCGTCCATCGCGGGATAATCTCCGAACTGGACGCTGTCGGCGAGAATGAACAGGCCGCCCGGCTTCAGTGTACGGAATATCTCCGCAAGGACTTTCGGGCGGACCTTCGGCGGCAATTCGTGAAAGAGGAAAATCGAGACAACGATGTCTTGCGACTGCGCGTCAACCGGCATCGTTTCCGCCGCATCCTGAATAATGCTTGCTTGCCTCCAGGGCGCAAGGCGCGCGCGGGCGGCCTCGGTGTAGGAGGGCGAAAGGTCAAGGCCGGTGACGTTCAGTTTCGGGTAGACTTCGAGCACTTTCTCGAGGAAGCGGCCATTGCCGCAGGCAACGTCCAGCAGGCGCTGCGTTCGCTGGTCGCGGCCTTTGAGTTCCCGGCTGATTTCGGCGAGCGCGGCGCGGCGCATGGCATCCGCCGTTCCGGAGAACAGGGCCTCTACCTGTGTGTCATACAGCTCCGCGCTTTCCTCAGTGAACCAGCCGCCGGACTGGTAGTGGAAGTTCTGCAGGTAATAGGCCGGATAACGGTTGGTGCCCTCGGGCACCTGGGCGCGCACTTCCGTGCCGTCGCGCGCAAGACGGCGGCGGTTCACCTCACCAGCATCCCGCAGGAAGGCCTGCGCAGATTTCAGGGCCTTGGGCAGATCCGCCGGGCGCAGGTCCTGCGGCGGCGGATAGAGGCCGGCTTCGACATTGGCGCGGTCCTGCACGAAAAGGCGCAGATAGGCCCTGCGCAATTCGCCGAGGTCCGGGCGGCCCCGGCTGGGGCGGAATTCAGGCTCTCCCGGGCGGTCAAAACCGCCGGAACGGCTGCGCGCGGCCTGCATCTGGGCGGCATACCAGGCACTGCGCAGGCCCTGCCCGGCGGCATAGCGTGCCCGGCTGGCGGTCTTTGCGGCGCGGCCCAGAAGTCCCATGAGGGGAATATGTAGGGCGGATCGGGAGGCGTCCAGCCTTCAGGCTCCGTTCAGGTTGAGGCGTGCAAGTTGCTCGGCGATAGTGGCGCACCCTGCCCGTGACGCCGAAGGAGATGTGGTGATGTTGAAGCTCTCGATTGCTGCTGGCAGCCTCGGCCTGATGGCCCTTGCCTTGCCGATGCAGGCTCATGCCCAATATGGCTATCCCTACGGCGACCCCGGCGTGCGCAATGTGCAGTGTGAACGCCAGCGGGCTGACGACTCGGCGGCCGGGACGGTCATCGGGGCCCTTGCCGGTGCGCTGATTGGCGGCGCCATCGGCAACGAGATTGCGGATGATGACGACCACGGACGCTACCGCGGCGGCTATTACGGGCGCGGCCATGGCCGGGGTCATGGCTGGGGACACGGCTATCATCGAGGCAATGACGACAATGACGGCGAAGTGATTGCCGGCGCGCTGATCGGTGCCCTCGTGGGCGGAGCGGCGGGCAACTCGATCGCCAATGATACGAGCGCGCCGTGCTCGGTCGCCTATGCGCCAAACTCTTATTCCTATCCGTCCAGCGGCTCGATCCCGCGCACGACTGATGGTCTTTATGGCGGACCGGAAGTGATGGGCCGCAGCGATTATCCGGCAGCCTACCCGTCCAGCTATCCGTCAGAGCCTGCCTATCCGGACTACCGCGACGAGCCGCGGTATCAGGAGCCGGTGCGCGACTGCCGCGTGATCCAGCGCGAGACACGCCTGCCGGACGGCGACGTGCAGCGCGATCCGGTCACGGCGTGCTGGGATGAGCGCGCGCGCCAGTGGCGCGTTCAGGACGACTATTCGGACGGCTACTGACGCCGGGCAATGACCAGCCATTCCCGGTTGCCATCGCCGCCGGGAATCGGGCTGGGCACCGGTGTGTCCGGTTTCCAGCCCGCTGAATTCAAGTAGGCGAGGAAACCTTCGAGTGCGGCTGCGGTCGCCGCATCGTTCGTTACCAGGCCGCCTTTGCCGACATTCTCCGGCCCGACTTCGAACTGCGGCTTGAACAGTGCGACGAGGCTGGCACGCGGAGCAGCGAGCGAGAGCGGTACGCCCAGAACCTTCGCCAGAGAGACAAAGCTCAGATCGCAGACGATCAGCTGTGGCGGCGCGGTGAGATGCTTTGCCGTGAGGTCTTTTGCATTGAGGCGTTCAAAGGACGTGACGCGCGCATCGGCCGCGATTTTCGGATGCAGCTGGCCGTGGCCGACGTCGACGCAGGTCACGTGGGCGGCGCCGGCGCGCAGCAGGACATCCGTGAAGCCGCCCGTGGACGCACCGAGATCGAGGCAGGTGAGACCGGCAGGATCGATGCCTGAAACCTCCAGCGCCCGCGCAAGCTTCAGTCCGCCGCGCGAAACATAGGGATGCGCCGCTTCGGACTGGATAACCGCAGTGCGCGAAAGGACTTCCGACGGCTTGGCAATCACCTTCCCGTCTGCAGAGACGAGGCCCGCAGCAATGGCGGCCTGCGCGGCAGCACGGCTGCCAAAATGGCCAAGTGCAATCAACATCTTGTCGGCGCGGTCGGTGGGCGGAAGGTCTTTGTCTGTCATCGGCGCCTTCTGCCCCAAACCCGAGCCAAAAGGAAATCCGGCGGCTGCAGCCGTCTTGCGTGCCCCGGCGGGCGGCGTAACCTTGGCGCTACAGAATCCGGGGAGGATCGATCATGCAGAACATGTCCCGCCGCGCCATGCTGGCCGGCAGCGCCGCGACCGTGGCACTTGCCGCCTGCTCGCCGAAGACGAAGGAAGCTCCTGCGGCCGCGCGGACCGTTCCATCCTATGCAGACGGGCTGGCTATGGCAGCGGGCATTGCGGCCGGCGAGACGACGGCGCTTGAGCAGGTCGAAGCTGCGATCACGCGGGCGAAGGCCGTGGAGCCCCAGATCAACGGATTGGCCGCCGAGAGCTATGAGATGGCGCGGTCAGACGCGGCGGGATTGCTCTCCGGGGCTTTCGCAGGCGTGCCGAGTGCGATCAAGGACCTGATCGACTGGCGCGGGGCGCCAACCCAGGCGGGCAGCCGGGGGCTCGCCGGAAACGTGGCGAACCGCGACAACATCTTTGCGAGCAAGTGGCGCGGCGCGGGTATCGTCTCGCTCGGCAAGTCAGCGACCCCTGAAGCTGGGCTGATCTCTTCTACCGAGCCCGTGTCGAACGGACCGACACGCAATCCGTGGGAGTTGTCGCGCATTCCGGGCGGCTCGTCTGGCGGGGCGGCGGCGCTGGTCGCAGCGCGGGTTGTGCCCTTCGCGCATGCCAGCGATGGCGGCGGATCGATCCGCATTCCGGCGTCGAGCTGCGGCGTATTCGGCCTGAAACCTTCCCGCGACCGCCTGCCCTATAGCGAGCCCGGCACGGCGCCGCCGCTGCAGATCTCGGTGAACCATGCGGTGACGATCAGCGTGCGCGACTCCATCGCCCTGTTCCGGGCAGCCGAGGCGAATGACGGCGCCTATCCGCTGCTTGGAGAAATCCAGCCGCTGAAGCGGCGCCTGAGGATCGGGTTTGCGCCAGAACCGATTGGCGGCACGCAGCTGCATCCGCATACACGCGCCGCACTTGAAGATGTCGCGCAGCTGTGCCGTGACCTCGGGCATACGGTGATCGACTATACGATCCCGATGGACGGGCCGAAATTCACCGATGCGTTCATCCTCTACTGGGCCTCTGGGGCCGCTATGTTTGCGCAGGAAGTGGCCGCCTTTTCGGGCAAGCCGGTCGGGCCGGAAATCGTCGAACCCTGGACGCTGGGGCTGGCGGGCATGGCAGCGCAGAGGATGGGCGAGGTGCCGGACACGATTGCCTACCTGCAGGCGTTCGAGGCGCAGTACGCGGCCTTTTTCGACTCTCTCGACGTGATCCTCTCGCCGGTGACCGGCAGTCCGGCAGTTCCGGTTGGAGAACAGGCGCCGGATGGCGACTTCGATGCAGTGATGGAAAGCGTGTTGCGCTTTGTTGCATTTACGTCTCCGATGAATGTGGCGGGTGCTGCGTCGATGAGCGTGCCGCTCGCCTGGTCGCCGGACGGGTTGCCAATCGGTGCGATGTTCTCCGGCAAGCGCGGCGATGACGGGTTGCTGTTCGAGCTGGCACTCGAACTCGAAGCCGCCCGCCCCTGGACAGACCGGAAACCGCCCGTCGTCGCTCTCTGACGCTGCGGAACAGGCCATTCCTGAAGGCCTGACAGGGCTGAATTAACCAAGTTCACCGGCTTCTTTGCCGGGCGGAAAGGCGTTCCGGGTTAATTATTGCGGGCGCGAAAGATGACTCTCGCGTCATAGAATACTATCTTACCGCCCAGCCCTCCCAGGAAAGATCCCCGCCGTGAACCGTTCCATGATGATCGCAGCCGCCGTTCTGGCTGTAATCGTTGCCTATTTTGGTATTCGCAGTGCGATGCGCGGCAGCCTCGGATCCGAGGTCTCGCCTGCGGCTGCGGCCGGGCCGGCAGCGGTGGCGGATGCCATTGTGATTGCGTCGGAGAGCCAGTTGCACCAGATCAAGGTCGGGGCAAAAGGCCGCACGGCGCCGGACAAGTCGGTTACGGTGAAGTCCGGCACGGCCGGAACGGTCATCTCGACGCCGGTACGGGAAGGCACCTTCGTCAAGCAGGGCACCCTGCTCTGCGGGCTCGAAGTGGAATCCCGCAGTGCCCGCGTGAAGGAAGCGGAAGCGGCGCGCGATGCGGCGAAGGTTGACTTCGAAGCCGCCGTGTCTCTGGCCGCGAAGGGCCTGACGCCCGCCAACCGTGAAGCGGCCGCCCGGGCGCAGCTGGATGCCGCTGAGGCCGCCGTGAACTCCGCGAAGGTCGAACTTGGCCGCACGCAGATCCGCGCACCGTTCGACGGCGTGTTTGAAAAACGCCTTGCGGAAGCCGGCGACTACCTCGGCCCCGGCTCTGCCTGCGGCGTGCTGGTGGACCTGAGCCCCGTGATTGTTGCTGCCGAAGTATCGGAAGCCGAAGCCGGCCTCCTGAAACCCGGCATGCCGGGCACGGTCCTGCTGGCTGATGGCCGGACATTCCCAGCCAAGCTGCGTTATGTTGCGCGCACGGCGAGCGAACAGACCCGGACGTTCCCGATTGAAGCGGAGCTGGTGACCGGCGATGCGCCGATTGCTGCCGGTGTGACCGCGACGCTGAGCGTGCCCGCGGGCGATGTGCAGGCCACCCTGATTGCGCGCTCGCTGCTGACGCTGTCCGACTCCGGGCAACTCGGCGTGCGCCAAGTGCTTGCCGACAATACCGTTGCCTTTGCGCCGATCCGGGTGATCGACGAGACGCCGGAAGGCGCCTGGGTGACCGGGCTGCCCGAGAAGGCCACGCTCGTTGCCATCGGCCAGGATTATCTCAATGACGGCGTGAAAGTGCGTCCTGTGGCGCAAGGTGGAGCCCGGCCATGACAGGCCTGATTGATGGTGCCATTGGCCGCGCAAGGATGGTGATTGCCATCCTGATCTGCGCCGTTCTGGCGGGAACAGCGACCTATATTGGACTGCCGAAAGAAGCGGACCCGGATATACCGATCCCGTTCGTTGCGATCACCGTGCCGCTGGCCGGCGTGACGCCGGAAGATGCCGAGCGGCTGCTGGTGCGCCCGATTGAGGAAGAAGTGCAATCGCTGGAAGGGCTGAAGACGTTCAGCTCGTTCGCCGCTGAAGGCGCCGCGCAGCTGGTGCTCGAGTTCGAAATCGACGTTGACGTCGACCAGGCCGTGCTTGACGTCAAAGACAAGGTCGACATGGCCAAGCGCTTCTTCCCCGCGGATGCGCGCGAACCAATCGTGACCGAGTTCAACGCCGCACAGTTTCCTGTGCTGGTGGTCAACCTCTATGGCGACGCGCCTGAGCGCGGTCTTGCCCAGATTGCCGAACAACTTCGCGAGCGGCTTGAATCCGATCCCGGCATTCTCGAGGCCCGTGTGCAGGGCAAGCGCGAGGATCTGCTCGAGATCGTCATCAATCCGGTGAAGCTGGAAGCTTACAATATCTCGTACCAGGAAATCTTCGCGGTTGTGAACAACAACAACCAACTAATCCCGGCCGGCCTCATCGATACCGGACAGGGCAGCTTTGCAGTGAAGATCCCGGGCATCATCCGGACCGGCGCCGACGCGCTGAACCTGCCGATCAAGCGGACGGCGGACGCCGTGGTTACGCTCGGCGACGTGGCCGAAGTGCGCCGCACGTTCAAGGACGCGACCGGACATGCGACGTTCAATGGCGAGCAGGCCCTGCTGATCGAAGTGGTCAAGCGCACGGGCGCCAACATTCTCGACACAGCGAACAATGTCCGCGCCATCGTGGACGAGGAGAGCAAGGCCTGGCCGCCGACCGTGCGCGCCGAGATCACCTCTGACGCCTCCGAGATGATCGGCAGTCAGCTGGGTCAACTCGAAAGCTCGATCATGACGGCCATCGTGCTGGTGATGATCATCGTGGTGGCTGCCCTCGGCCTGCGCTCGGCGATCCTCGTGGGCATCTCGATCCCGTCAACCTTCATGATCGCGTTCCTGTTCCTCGGCTCCTTCGGGTACACCATCAACATGATGGTGATGTTCGGCATGGTGATCGCCGTCGGTATCCTCGTTGATGGCGGCATCGTGGTGACGGAGTATGCCGACCGGAAGATGGCCGAAGGCATGAACCGCAAGCAAGCGTATGCCCTCGCCGGCAAGCGGATGTTCTGGCCAGTCGTCTCCTCGACGCTGACCACGCTGGCAGCCTTCGTGCCGTTCCTGTTCTGGAACTCGATGCCCGGCAAGTTCATGGCCTACCTGCCGATCACGCTAATCTTCGTTCTGACTTCTTCGCTGATTGCAGCGCTGATCTTCCTGCCCGTGCTTGGCTCCGTGTTCGGCGGCCGTGCCACCGAGGGCACTGATGAAAACCTGGCCGCACTTGCGGCGGATGGTGACCCGCGCAAGGCAAAAGGCTGGATCGGCGGTTATGTGAAGATCGTCTCAGAAACGGTGCGCCGCCCTCTCATCACGACGGCGGTTGTTATCGGCTTGACGATTGCGATCTTCCAATGGTTCGGCTCGGAGCAGCACAAGACCGAGTTCTTCCTCGATATCGAGCCTGAGCAGGCCTTCGTGTTCGTGCAGGCGCAGGGTGCCCTTTCAGCCGAGGAGAAGGCTGAAATTGTCGGGCGTGCCGAAGAGGTGATAACTGGCCTCGATGGCATCACGGCCATCTCTACACGGACGGGTGTCTCTTCCTCGGGCTTCAGCTTCGATGGCGTCAGCGGCGTGCCGCTCGATACGATCGGTCAGATCCTTCTGGACCTGAAGACGACTTCTGACGGCCCTTACGACGCCCGCAAGACGCTGGAAGAAGTGCGCAGCCGCCTGTCGGTCGTTCCCGCGCTGCGCTTCGAGATCAAGGCGCGCGAGCAAGGCCCGCCCGGCGGCAAGGATGTGCAGGTGGCGCTGCTCGGCAACGACGCGCAAGCGCTCGACCGCACGGCCACGCTGATCCGTGGCTGGCTGGAAGCGCGCGATGATGTGATTGAAGTGGACGACTCGCGGCCCCTGCCCGGCGTCGAATACCAATTGTCCGTGGACCGCGCGGAAGCCGGCAAGTTCGGCGTTGATGTCGCCCAGATCGGCGCGGCGGTGCAGCTGGTCACCAATGGTGTTCTGGTGGGCCGCTATCGCCCGGACGATGCCAATGAGGAAGTCGACATCCGTGTCCGCTTCCCGGAGGATGAACGCTCCGCAACGGCCCTCGACTCGCTGAAGATTGCGACACCGCAAGGCAATGTGCCGCTGTCACTCTTCGTGACCCGCGAGCCTGCCCCGCGCGTGAGCCAGATCGAACGCCGCGAAGGCAAGCGCGTGATCGACGTGCGCGGCAATGCGCTTGAACAAGGCACAGGCGGCGCAATCGTTGCGGAACTAAAGGCGTTCATCGCGTCTCAGGACCTGCCGCCCGGCGTCGAAGTGCGCTTCGAAGGCGCCGACGAAGACACCGCTGAAGCTGGCGCCTTCTTCGTAGGCGCAGCGCTGGCGGCGCTGTTCATGATGGCCGTGATCCTGCTCTGGCAGTTCAACAATTTCTGGCAGGTGGCGCTGACGCTGTCGGCCGTGATCCTCTCGACCGCCGGCGTGCTGGTGGGCGTGAACCTGCTCTTGCCTTATGTCAGTATCCTGATGATCGGCACGGGCATCGTGGCGCTGGCGGGCATCGTGGTGAACAACAACATCATCCTGATCGACACGTTCAACCGGCTGCGCGAGGACGGCAGGTCACCTGAAGACGCCGCCATCGCAACCGCGGCTCAACGTATCCGCCCGATCCTGCTGACGACCGGCACGACGATGTTCGGCCTGTTCCCGATGATGGTGCAGATGAACGTCAGCTTCGCGGACGGCGCGATCAATTTCGGCGGCGCAAGCTCCGAATGGTGGATTCAGCTGGCCACGGCAGTGGTGTTCGGCCTCGGCTTCTCGACGATGATGATCCTGCTGGTGACGCCCGCATGGTTGCTGGCGCCCGACCGGATCGGACGTTGGTCGAAGCGGCAGTGGGCGCGGCTGCGCCGTCTGGCTGGCAAGCCCGGCGAAAGTGATACGGATCCCGGCTATGTGGCGAATGATCCCGGAGAGAAGAAAAGCGTGCTTCCCGCCGCCGAGTAGGCGTCACCAGGGCAGCGTCTTGCCTTCAAAGTCAAAGAAGCGAAGCTCCTTCGCAGGCCCTGCAGTGGTGATCACCTTGTAGAGACCCGCGGCACTGTCGGCTGGCAGCACCGGCGCTGCTTCGCCGCCCATGTCGGTCTTCACCCAGCCGGGATGCAGGGCGAGCAAAGTGATGCCCTTCTCCGCCAGCGTGTGCGCGGCGGTGCGCAGGCCCATATTGAGGCCGGCTTTCGAAACGCGGTAAGCGAGGCCGAAGCCCATGTTAGTGTTCTCGATCGAGCCGAGCTGACTGGAGAGCGCGGCGGCGACCTTCTGCTTGCCGGCGGCGAGATTCGGCGTCAGCGCGTCGAGCACCCGGATCGGGGCAATCGTGTTGACGCGGAGAAGCTCCTCGAAGCGGTCATAGTCGAGCCGGGGCATGTCGGCCCGGTCGCCGAGGCCGGCATTGTTGATGAGGAAATCGAGGGCCCGGCCCTTCAGCTTTTCCGCCAGCGCCTTGATGGAGGCGGCGTCAGATACATCCAGCGCGTGAAGCTCGGCGCCGGTTGCCTTGAGTTCCGCCGAGGCGGCGGGCTCGCGCGCGGTCGCGATGACGTCGTGGCCGTGTTTCTGGAACTCGCGCACGAGGGCGAGGCCGATGCCGCGATTGGCGCCGGTGATGAGCGTGGTGGGCATGGGCTGTCTCCGCGGTGGTGTTCCGCAGAAGCTTAGGCCTTGGGGGTGATCCGGTAAACGGCCGTTGCGGTCATCACGATGCCCTTGGCGCTTTCAGCCGCGCCGCCTGTGAACAGGATCGTGCGTGTCTTGCGGTCGATGCGGGGCTTGTAGGCGAGGCTGGCGGGGTCGGAGCCAGTCGCCGCCACATCGAAGGTGACGGAGACAAGGTCGACGGCATCCGGCGCGCAGACGGTTTCGGCATCGGCGCGGATTGCCTGCATCAGGCGCAGGGCAATGGCCTCATCGGCGCGGGTAACCAGCGTGTCGCTCATGGCAGTCTCCTTCAGCGCCCCGCCTCTAGCGGGCCGGAGCCTAAATGAAAAGGGCCGCCCCTGAGGGCGGCCCGGATATTCTGAGGCGACGCGAAGGCCACATAGGGCCGGGGTAAACAGCGTCAGATTCGCTTCGCAGGGCCAGTGCGTTACGCGGCGCGCACCTCCTCCCTGCGGGACGGCTCGCCCGCATGGCTCATCAGGTCGCCCAGATGGCCAAAGTCATTCATGCCGTATACGGATTGCATCCAGCTGCCGATGGACGGCAGGAGCGTGCCGATCTGCTTGTGATCGAGGCCAGCTTCCTGGAGTGCGGAAATCATCGAAAGGGCGACGCGGCGGCGTCCGCCGGGGGTCTGTTCAATCAGACGTGCGATCTCGCCGGTCGGCGCGCCGATCTCGTCACCGGTCCGCGCAGCGAGAACGCGCGCGCCGGGAATCTTCTTGAACATGATTTGAGCGAGCGGGCTGCCCTGGCGCTCGGCGCCATTCAGGACAATACCAAGCGCGCGCTTGGAAACAGAGTCCGCGAGGCCATTGCTTGTAGCGATGTGCGCTATCAGATCAATCATCATTGGCAAAGGCACTCCTAGGATCAATGGCCTCGGGACACCCCCAACTTCACCGCCCGTGGTTTCCGGAATCTTACCGGCGTGAACTTTTTTTCACCCCGGATGAAAAAAGCGATTAAGGCGCATTAGGCCGGGGTAAACAGACAGCGCGGATTTGTTTACGCTCAGCGTAATGTTGGGCAGGAAAGCCCGTGAAATCAGGAGCTGGCATGATCCGGATCGGCATTCTCGGCGCTGCGAAGATTGCGCCGCCCGCGTTGATTGCGCCGGCGCGCAAGCGGGCGGATTGCGCGGTTGTCTGCGTGGCGGCGCGGGACGGCGAGCGGGCACGCGCCTACGCCGCCGAGCATGGCATTCCCGAGAGCCTTGGAAACTATGACGCGCTGATCGCGCATCCGGGCATCGACCTGATCTATAACGCCCTGCCTCCGCATCTGCATGCGGGCCTTACCATCGCGGCGCTGGAGGCCGGAAAGGCGGTGCTGTGCGAGAAGCCGTTTGCGATGAATGCGCATGAGGCAAGCGCGATGGCGGAGGCGTCCGCGCGCACAGGCAGACCTCTGGTGGAGGCCTTCCACTACCGCTTCCATCCGGTGTTCGAGAACATCCTCACGGCCGTGCGCACGGGCGCACTCGGCAAGCTCTGCGCGATCAAATCCGAATTCTCGGTGGCCATCAAATACCGGCCCGGTGAGCTAAGGCATGATCCGGCGCTGGGCGGCGGGGCACTGATGGATCTGGGTTGCTACGCCTTACATTGGGTACGGACGATTGCCGGCTCCGAGCCTGTTGTGTCGCGCGCCACGTGCGAGCTCAGCGAGCATGGTGTCGATCTGGTCACGTCAGCGGACCTCACTTTCGAAGGCGGCATCACCGCGCAGGTGCGCACCTCGATGGCTCCGGGCCAGAAGTTCAAGGCACTGCTCGCCATCAAAGGCACGGAAGGGCTGCTTGTGGCGCAGAACCCCCTGCATCCGCACCGGGGCCATTCCATCACGATCCGCAAACACGGACAGGTGGACCGCTACACGGTGCCGGGCGAGACGACCTATGATCATCAGCTGGCGCACATGATTGATGTAATGAACGCAAAAGCCCCGCCTTTGACAGGCGGGGCGGACGGCGTGGCCAACATGGCGCTGATCGATGCGGTGTATGCGGCGGCGGGCGTCAGCCGGCCGGGTTAGGCTACGCCGCGTTTTGCGCCATGCCGATCCATTCCTCGACTTCGTCTTCGTGCAGGACCTGATCGTCGCGCAGCACGCGCTCACCTTCCGGCGTCGACAGGAATTCGGTGGCAAGTTCGAAGATCGTCCGGGCGGAAGCATTGGCGAGTTCTTCGCGTGTAGTGATGCCGGCGCCGACGAGCAGCTGGGCATCGTGCACGCGCAGGCCGGGCACATCTATCATCAGCTGCGTCTGGTCCTGCCAGGTACGGATGGCTTCCGACGTGATGTGGCGCACATTCAGTTCGAGCTCGACCATGTCGGGATCACAGTCCAGCAGATCGCCGATGGTCGTGATGCCGGCGCGGGCGAGTTGCTTGGCGGTCTTGCGGCCAATGGAGGGGGCATCGACGACCGGATCGTCGCGCGTGATTGCGGCGAGACGGCGCGGAGCGGACTCGTCTTCCGCGATCTCTGGTTCCGGCGCAGCCGCAGGTGCCGGGGTGGCCTCAATGGCGGCGGGAGCAGCAACAGGCTCCGCCACGGCTTCAGGTTCGGCATGAATTTCGGCGATGCGCTTGCGCGTGCCGAGCAGGCCGCGTGCCGGAACGCGTGCGGAGTCGCGGCGGGCGATCTGGGCAAGCTCCGTGGGCGGCACATCGTCCACAGGAACAGCGTCTTCCGCCAGCAGCTCCAGTTCTTCCGGGGCAGCGGCGAGGCGGTTTTCGTTCTGTGTGCCGATCGGCGCAATCGGTTCGGCGTTCAGCTGTTTCAGCGGAATGCGGCGCACTTCCCGCGCGTGCATCGCGCGGATGGCCTTGTCGTCCTCCGGCAGGGTCTTGATGACCTTTCCGGTCTTCTGGAACTCGGCATACATGCGCTCGACGGTGCGCTTGTCAGCTGCGTCTTCAAGCTTGGCCGTAATCCAGCGCAGCGGAATATCCAGCGTCTCGATATAGCCCTGCAGTGTCAGGTGGACCTTCGGCGGCGAAACGGCGGCCTCTTCGAAGGCGCGCGTCAGGATGGCAGCGAAGCCGGCCGTGGCATAGGCTACGAGATCGGCAATGGCTGCGCGCATCGTTTCATCGAGACCTGCCGGCGGATCAGCGACGCCGGCGTCCACGTCATAGTGGTCAATGAAGATCTGGTAGTAAGGGTGGCTGCGCTCGGCGCCGGCGCGGACCATGTCGGAGACGAAGCCCATGCCGTCCGGCACGTCGATCTCGGGATAGCCGTTCGCCGCGATGCGGGCATCAATCTCGTCCCGGGACTTGGCGATGCTCCATTCGACCGCGCGGTGGATCACGCCTTCGGCCTCGGTCTGGCCGGTATGAAACGGCTGGATCGGGTCGGCATAGTAGTGGCTCAGCACGCCGAAGGCATAGGCCGCATCGCTCCAGCGCTTCCGAGTCAGCAGTTCCACCCCGCGGGCGTACCATTCCATGGCCGCGGCGCGCGCGCCGCCCCATTCGCCTTCCGCAATATGCAGGACGTGGTTCTTGAAATCCTTGAACTCGGCATCCGGCGCCTTGGCGCCTTTCAGCAGGTGTTCGTGGTGGACCAGGAACAGCGACTTCCACGCCTCACCCTCTTCCCCGCCGATCAGCGAGAGCGCATCGAAAGCAATGTAATGGTGGGTCGAGCGGCAGCGGTGATTCCGGATCACGCGTTCGAGCAGGGTCATGGCCGGGTCCTTCGGACGGTCTGCGAGTCAATCCCCGGAAACTCCGCGAAGATGGTGAATGCGCTGTTAAGCCCGCCGGGGCCGCTTGGCAGCCGGCGCTGGCTCATGATATGCGGGCGCATCGCAACAGGCGCTGAGCGCGGCCGTCTTCCGGTCACCCATGGGTTTGGGCCGGAGGGGCAACCGCAGCGCAGGAGTTCCTGTGCGCGGGGCGGCAAAATCGCTTCACCCTCAGGGACATAACGCCCGGGAGTGAACCATGAAGACCATCATCGAACCGTTCCGCATCAAGTCCGTAGAGCCGATCCGGATGACCACGCGCGAGGAGCGCGAACGCCTGCTGAAGGCAGCGGGTTACAATTTGTTCAAGCTGCATTCGGACGATGTGATCATCGACCTGCTGACCGATAGCGGCACCTCGGCAATGAGCTCTGCCCAATGGGGCGCCGTGATGACCGGCGACGAGAGCTATGCCGGCGCGCCGAGCTATTACCGCTTTGAAGCGGCGGTGAAGGACCTGATGGATTTCCGCCATATCATTCCCGCCCACCAGGGCCGGGCGGCGGAACACCTCTTGTTTACGCTGATCGCCAAGAAGGGCGACCTGATTCCTTCGAACACGCACTTTGACACGACGCGCGGCAATATCGAGGCGATGGGCGCCGAGGCGCTGGACCTGCCGATTGCGGAAGGCCGCGTGCCGTCGCTCGATCATCCGTTCAAGGGCAATATGGACCTCGCCGCGCTCGAACGCGTGCTGAAAGAGAATGGCGGGCAGATTCCGGCGGTGATGATGACCATCACCAACAATGCAGGCGGCGGCCAGCCTGTCAGCCTTGCCAACATTCGCGGCGCAGCGGCGCTGGCGAAGGCGCATGGCAAGCCCTTCTACATAGATGGCTGCCGGTTTGCGGAGAATGCCTGGTTCATCAAGCTGCGCGAGGAAGGCCAGATGGACCGTCCGATCAAAGACATCGTGCGCGATTGCTTTGCGGTGGCCGACGGGATGACGATGAGCGCGAAGAAGGACGCCTTCGCCAATATCGGTGGCTGGCTGGCACTGAACGATGATGCGCTGGCCGAGCGGGCACGCACGCTGCTGATCCAGACCGAGGGGTTCCCGACCTATGGCGGGCTCGCGGGCCGCGATCTCGATGCCATCGCACAAGGCCTGAAGGAAATCATCGACGAGGATTACCTTCGCTACCGTGTGCGGACGAATAGCTATATCGCCGAGCGGCTGGATGCGTTGGGTGTGCCGGTGGTAAAGCCAGCGGGCGGGCATGCCGTGTTCATCGATGCGCGCGCTTTCCTGCCCCATATTCCGCCGTTGCAGTATCCGGGACAGGCGCTGACCTGCGCTATGTATGAGGCGGGCGGCATCCGTGCCTGCGAGATCGGCACGGTGATGTTCGGCCGCAAACCGGACGGCACCGAAGCGCCCGGCGCCATGGACCTCGTCCGCCTCGCCATGCCGCGGCGCGTCTACACGCAGAGCCATGCGGACTATGTGGTGGAAGTACTGGAGGAAGTCGCCGGCATGAAGGACCAGCTGCGCGGCATGCGCATCGTGAAGGAGCCGCCGATGATGCGGCATTTCACGGCGGAGTTCGCGAAGCTCTGACGGGCATTTCAAGGCGCTTGACGCCCCTTGCGGCAAGCGTCCACTCTCCCAGCAGAGCACTGAGTGCCGGGAGGAAACAGACATGGCAGATGACGGCGCGTTGACGCCTTTTGCAGGATTCAAGCGCGGGCGCCTGGATGACGAGATCGTCAATCCGGACCTGTATGCGACCGAGGAGATCCACGAGGTTTACCGCAAGCTGCGCCGCGAGGATCCGCTGCACTGGACAGAACCCGAAGGCTTCCGGCCGTTCTGGTCGGTGACCAAGCAGGCGGATATCCTCGAGGTCGAGCGCCAGCACACCCTCTTCATCAACAGCGCCCGGACTTATCTGAGCCCCATCGCGGGTGAGGAATGGATCAAGTCCATGACCGGGGACTCGCATCTTTTCCGGACGCTGGTGGACCTCGATGACCCGGTTCACATGAAACTGCGCGCGCTGACGCAGGGCTGGTTCATGCCGCCCAACCTGCGCAAGCTGGAAGACCGGATCGCGGGCCTTGCGAAAGAACATGTGGACCACATGCAAAGCCTCGGCAGCGAGTGCGATTTCGTCAGGGAGGTCGCGCTCTGGTATCCGCTGCGGGTGATCAATTCGATCCTCGGCATTCCGTGCTCGGACGAAAAGTTCATCATGAAGATGACGCAGGAAATCTTCGGGCCGGGCGATCCGGATGTGGCGGCCGAGAGTGACAACCTGTCGGAAGACGGAAACTCGGTGACGAGTGATCAGGGCGTGAACCTGCTGCAAACGGCGCAGGAACTTTTCGCGTATTTCGGTGCAATCACCGAAGCGCGGCGCGCTCAGCCTGCGGATGACCTCGCGAGCGTCATCGCCAATGGCAAGATAGACGGTGCGCCGATCGGCGAGCGCGAAGCGATGAGCTATTATATTATCGTGGCCACTGCCGGGCACGACACGACCAGCTCGACGGCTTCTGGCGGACTGCTGGAACTGATCCGCCGGCCGGACCAGATGCAGAAGCTGAAGAATGATCTCTCGCTGCTGCCGAACGCCGTCGAGGAGATGATCCGCTGGGTGACACCGGTGAAGCACTTCATGCGCACGGCGACGCAGGACTATACCCTCCGCGGGAAGACCATACGCGCGGGCGACGGCCTGACGCTGTTCTATTGGTCCGGCAACCGGGATGAGGAAGTATTCGATCAACCCTTCGAGTTCCGTGTGGACCGGGACGTGAAGAAGCAGGTCGCCTTCGGCCACGGCGTGCACCTCTGCCTCGGCATGCACCTTGCCCGGATGGAAATCAGGGCGCTGTTCGCCGAACTTCTGCCGCGCCTCAAATCCATCGAACTGGCCGGCGACCCGAAAAACACCCGCGCCAACTTCGTCTCCGGCCTCAAGAGCCTGCCGGTGCGTTTCGAGTTCAGATAAATTCAGCAGCCAATGAAAAAGCCTCCGCGGAATGTCCGCGAAGGCTCTTCCTTGAATGGTTGTGAAGCCGGGCTATCGCACCGCAAAGTCCGTCGGCTCGGCGCTCTTTCCGTCCTTGCCGGTTTCGCCTTTGGGCTGGCCGTGCTTGCCGGGGCCCATGAAGCCGAAGAGGTGGCCGGCGACTTTGCGGATCTGGATTTCCTCGGAGCCTTCGGTGATCCGGTAGCGGCGGTGGTGGCGGTAGATGTGCTCGAACGGCTTGTGCCGGGAATAGCCAATGCCACCGTGCACCTGCATCGCGCGGTCGGCTGCTTCGCAGACGAGCCGGTTGGCGTAGTAGTTACACATGGACACCTTGTCGGAGAGCTTGATCGCCACTTCCGGTTTTGACATCTGGTCCATTTCCCAGGCCGTCTTGAAGATCAGCAGGCGGAGCATTTCGGCCTGGGTCGCGAGTTCCACCAGCGGGAACTGGATGGCCTGGTTGGTAGCCAGCGGCTTGCCGAAGGGCTTGCGCTCCTTGGCGTATTTCACGCTCTCGTTGATGCAGTAGATCGCTGCGCCGCAGGACGAGGCCGCCTGGCGGATGCGGTTTTCGTGCACGAAGTGCTGGGCAAGCGCGAGGCCGCCTTCCGGCGGGCCGAACACGGCATCTTCCGGCACCCAGACATCCTTGATGGTCAGGCGCGGGTGGTCCGTGGGCATGTTGAAGGTCCACATGTACTCTTCAATGATCACGCCCGGATCGCGCGCCGGGATAATCAGGCAGGTGATGCCTTTCGCGTCGCCATCATTCCCGCTGGTGCGGCAGAACAGCATGATGTGGGTCGCCACATGCATGCCGGTGATCCACATCTTCTCGCCATTGATGAGCCAGCCATCCTTGCCGTCCTTCTTGTGGCGCACGGCGCGGGTTTCCATGTGGGTGGCGTCAGAGCCGTGATGCGGCTCGGTCAGGCCGAAGCAGGCGATGAACTTGCCTTCGAGCGCCGCGTTGGCGAGGTGTTTCTGGTCGGGGCGGGCGAAGTCTCGCAGCATCAGGATCTGCGGGAAGTTTCCGACGATCGAGTGCTCGTTCTGAAGGTCGTTGTGCAGCCCGAGGCCCTGGCGGGCGAAATGCTCGCGGATGATTGCCATGCCGAGGTTGGAGCCATCCTGGCCGCCAAACTCCTTGGGGAGCGCATAGCGCAGGTGCCCTGCCTTGTCGGCGCGCTTCTTGGCTTCGCGCAGCAGCGCTTCCCATTCTGGACGCGGCAGGCCGCCATTCTCGAAATCGGTGCGCGCCCATTCCCGGCGATGGTCGAAGAAGCGCTCGTTATCGTCCTGCGCCTGCAGCGGCTTGATCTCGTCCTCGATGAACTTGTCGAGCACGACAAGGTAATCGGCGATGTCCTTTGGGATGTTGAAGTCCATGAATTCCTCCATTGCGTCGCGGCCTGAAGGTCACCATACGCCTGTCGGGCGAGGCGGCAATTTGTGCCGCCGGGGCAAGCCATTTTGCTGCGGCGCAGCATATGGAACGAACCGTTCTCCAATAATTCTGAATTGAGCGGTCTGAACGCTTGACGAATTATTCAGCGTTCTATACTCAACGGTTCAGGCACCTAGCCTGACCACCAAATGCAGTTTCAACCCCGAACGATAAGGCACCCTCCCATGCTCCGTTCCATCATCGCCGCAGCCGCTTTCGCTGCCATCGCCGCCCCGGCATTCGCCAGCAACGCTTACACGTTCGAGACCGTGAACCCGGTCAAGGACAAGCGCGTCGTCGCTGAAAGCGTCGTCTGGACCTGCGAAGGCACGACCTGCACCGCAGAACTCGACCGCAAGGCTCCGACCGTGCGCATTTGCAAGAAAATCGTGAAAGAAGTCGGCGAGATCGCCGCCCTTCGCAACACGAAGTCGGAACTGACGGCTGAACAACTCGCCGAGTGCAACGCCTCTGCCAAGAAATAAGCTTCGGACTCTCTCCAAGCCTCTCCTCGGGCCGCCAGGGCATAGCCTTGGCGGCCTTTTTTGATATCAGGTAGCACTGCCCCGCTCACGATCGCTCCCACGCCAAACGAACATGCCCCTCACCGCGAAACGCACACCTGACGACCGGTTTACCAACCTGCCCGGCTATGTCTTTGCGCCCAACTATGTCGACACGCTGCCCGGCTATGAAGGCCTTCGGGTTCACTACATCGACGAGGGGCACAAGGATGCAGACAGGACATTCCTTTGCCTGCATGGGCAGCCTAGCTGGAGCTACCTTTACCGCAAAATGATCCCCGTCTTCACCGCCACGGGAGCGCGGGTGATCGCCCCCGACTGGCTGGGCTTTGGGCGGTCCGACAAGCCGGTGGATGACAGCGCCTACTCGTTCCACTTTCACCGCAACATGATGTTGGCGCTGGTGAGGCATCTCGACCTCACAAACATCACGCTTGTCGTGCAGGACTGGGGCGGGCTGCTCGGCCTGACGATTCCGATGGACATGCCGGAACGGTTCGCGCGGCTGATCGTGATGAACACCGCGATCGCTGTCGGCCAGTCGCCGGGCCCGGGCTTCGATGCGTGGAAAGCCTTCAACCGGTCGCAGCCCGACCTCGACATTGCTGCCCTGATGCGGCGGGCGAGCCCGATTCTCTCGGCGGCCGAAGCAGCCGCGTACGCAGCGCCCTATCCGGATGTGAGCTACAAGGCGGGGGTCCGCAGATTTCCGGAATTGGTGATGGTCTCACCCGAAATGGAAGGGGTCGAGATTTCGAAGCGGGCTGCCAAGTGGTGGGCTGAAGAATGGACCGGGCCGAGTTTCATGGCAATTGGCGCGCAGGACCCGGTTCTCGGGCTGGAGCACATGCAGGCCCTCCGCGCACAGATCCGCAATTGTCCCGAGCCCTTGATCATCCAGGACGGTGGCCACTTCGTTCAGGAGTGGGGGGATGTGATTGCGCCGGCAGCGTTGGCTGCATTTGGCGGCAAATGACAGAGCGCAAACCAGAGGCTGGATGCGGCGCGGCCATCCTTGATGGCGAAGGCCGGCTGCTGCTGATCCAGCGGCTGAAGCAGCCTGAAGCCGGCGCCTGGGGCTTGCCCGGCGGCAAGATCGATTTTGGAGAACCGGCGAAGGAAACGGCCCGGCGCGAGATTGCCGAAGAGCTCGGCATCGAGATCGATATCATCGGTCTCGCCTGCATTGCCGAGACAATCGACGCAGGCGATGGCCGGCACTGGATCGCGCCGGTCTATGAAGCGCACATCATCACCGGAACGCCGCGCATCCTTGAGCCGGAAAAGCATGGCGGCTGGGGCTGGTTTGCGTTGGACGAACTACCGTCACCACTCACCGAGGCCGCGCTCAGCTGGCTGCGGACCCGGCAGCGCTGATCTCAAGCCGCCCGGGCGAGGAAAGCGCGAAGCCGCTCGATGGCGGCATCCAGCACTTCATCCTTCTTGCAGAAGCAGAAGCGGATCATGTTCTGCGGCGGATTGTTGCCCGCATAGAAAGCGCTGCAAGGAACGGTCGCAACGCCGCCCTCGATGGTCAGCCAGCGGGCATAGTCCACGTCCGTGTCAAAGCGCGGGCCGACACTGTCCGTCAGCGCGGTCAGGAAGTAGGTTCCCTGCGCGGGCAAAACGTCAAAGCCGACAGACCTGAGGCCAGCTGCGAGCCGGTCGCGCTTGGCGGCGAGTGATTTTGCCAGGGCGTCGAAATAGGCGTCATCGCGCGCGAGCGCATAAGCGACGGCGCGCTGCAGGTTTGGCGGCGTCGTGAAGGTCAGGAACTGGTGCACTTTGGCCACCACGCTGACCAAGTCGCGCGGCCCGCTGACATAGCCAACCTTCCAGCCCGTCAGCGAGAAGCTCTTGCCCGCCGACCCGATCCGCAGTGTGCGCTCGCGCATGCCCGGGAGCGCCGCGATGGGCTGGTGACGCAGCCCATCAAAAACCAGATGCTCATAGACTTCATCGCACAGCAGGTAGGCGCCGTGGCGCTCCGCCAGCCCAGCGATAGCCGCAAGTTCGCGGCGGTCGAAAAGCTTGCCGTTGGGATTCATCGGCGAGTTGATCAGCACGAGTTTCGTCGCGGGCCCGAAAGCACCGGTGAGCTTGTCTTCCGGCAGGCGCCAGTCCGGCGCCTCGAGGCGCACGATCCGGGGCACGGCGCCGCACTGGCGGATGACCGGCAGGTAGGTATCGTAGAGCGGCTCGAACAGGACCACTTCGTCGCCGGGCGCCAGCAGTGCCATCAATGCAGCGGCCAGCGCCTCGGTCGCGCCTGAGGTCACGAGCACCTCGTCACGCCAGTCATAGCTGAGCCCGTAGAAGCGCTGGTCGTGGTCTGCGACCGCCTTGCGCAATTCGGGAAGGCCGGCCATCGGCGGATACTGATTGGGCCCCTTCAGGATCGCCGAGGCCGCCTGTTCCAGAATGTCGGCGGGGCCGTCCTCATCGGGAAACCCCTGTCCCAGATTGATCGCCCCATGCTCAACGGCGAGCGCAGACATCGTGGTAAAGATCGTGGTGCCGAGGCTGGCGAAGGTCGGGTTCAGGGGCTTCATTTGCGCGAGCCTACAGAGCTGCGGTTGCCCCGGCAATTCAGCCAGCGTTTTCAACATCTGTTTGATCCGTGCACACGCAAGCCGCCCTGGAAAACGACCTGCTGCGCGACGAGGGGATGACAACGACGGACAAGCCGTCGGGGCCGAATGGCCAGCCGGAAACAAAGCCTGGCGCGCCGGTTTGGCACAGGCACAGATGTTGCAAAACTCGCCTCTCAGGCGCTAATGAGCGCTTCGAGACAAGGCCGGGGGCGGCCGCAAATGATCGCGAAAAGAGGGTGATATGAGCGACACTGTAGCAATTCTGGCAGAGCTGGGCGTGCGTCCGAAATCGGTACGCAAGAACTGGAACGAGGCCCGTCTGTACGAGACCGCGGTCGCCGCTGGCGAAGCCCGCGTTGCCAAGGGCGGCGCGCTCGTCGTCGAAACCGGCCAGCACACCGGCCGTTCGGCAAAGGACAAGTTCACCGTCCGCGACGCTCTCACCGAGAACACTGTGTGGTGGGACAATAACGCACCGATGTCGCCTGCGCATTTCGATGCTCTGTGGGCGGACTTCAAAGCCCACCTCGAAAAGCAGGACGTGTACGCACAGGACCTGTTCGGCGGTGCCGACCTTGACTACCGCGTGCCGGTGACCGTGATCACGGAATACGCCTGGCATTCCCTGTTCATTCGCCACCTACTGCGTCTTCCGACGACGGACGAACTGAAATCCTTCCGCACCGAATTCACGATCATCAACTGCCCGAGCTTCCGCGCGGACCCGGCGAAGCACGGCACGCGCTCGGAAACGGTGATCGCCGTGAACTTCTCCAAGCGCGTCATCCTGATCGGCGGCACCTCCTATGCCGGCGAGACCAAGAAGTCGGTCTTCACGATCCTCAACTACCTCCTGCCCGACCAGGGCGTGATGCCGATGCACTGCTCGGTCAACACCTCCGACAAGGACGACGCCGCTATCTTCTTCGGCCTCTCCGGCACCGGCAAGACGACCCTTTCGGCAGACGCTTCGCGCACGCTGATCGGCGATGACGAGCATGGCTGGTCCGAAAACGGCCTCTTCAACTTCGAAGGCGGCTGCTATGCGAAGATGATCAAGCTCTCGGCCGAGGCCGAGCCGGAAATCTATGCCACGACGAAACAGTGGGGTACGGTGCTCGAGAACGTCGTGATGGATCCGGTCACGCGTGAACTCGATCTCGACTCGGCTGCGCTCGCCGAAAACTCGCGCGGCGCTTACCCCATCGAGGCGATCCCGAACGCGTCGCTGACCGGCCGCTGCGGCCAGCCGAAAAATCTGATCATGCTGACGGCTGACGCCTATGGCATCATGCCGCCGATTGCCAAGCTGACGCCGGCCCAGGCCATGTACCACTTCCTCTCGGGCTACACCGCGCGCGTGGCCGGCACCGAGAAAGGCGTGACCGAGCCTTCGGCAACCTTCTCCACCTGCTTCGGCGGCCCCTTCATGCCGCGTCATCCGTCCGAGTACGGAAATCTGCTGCGCCGCCTGATCGCGAAGTATGATGTCGATTGCTGGCTGGTTTCGACCGGCTGGACCGGCGGCCCCTACGGCCAGGGCAACCGGATGCCGATCAAGGCAACCCGCGCCCTGCTCAACGCCGCGCTCGATGGCTCGCTGAACACGGTTCAGTTCCGCAAGGACGAAACCTTCGGCTTCATGGTTCCGGTGTCCGTTCCGGGCGTCGATGCCAAGATCCTCGACCCGCGTTCGACCTGGGCTGACCCGGCGGCCTATGACAAGCAAGCCGCGAAACTCGCTGAAGAGTTCGTCGCCAACTTCAAGAAGTTCGAAGCTTATGTCGATGACGCGGTGAAAGCCGCTGCGCCGAAGGCCCGCATCAACGCCTGATACCGGCAAGATCACACAAACTTGAAACCCGCCCGGAAAACCGGGCGGGTTTTTTCATGTGAAAGCGGCTGTTGACGTTAAGGGAAGTCTGGCGCGGGCCAGTTGCAATCGTTACGGTGCGCCGCAACTCGACGCCAAACATTCCGGAGGAAGCCATGCGTGAAGCCGTCATCGTCTCAACCGCCCGTACTGCCCTGACCAAGGCCAGCCGCGGTGCCCTCAATGATACCCATGGCATCACCATGGCCGGCCACGCCATCAAGGGCGCACTCGAGCGCGCGGGCGTTGAAGCCGCCGCAGTTGAAGACGTGTTCCTCGGTTGCGCCGCGCCGGAAGGCGCCACCGGCCACAACGTGGCACGCAACGCGGCCCTCGCTGCCGGCTGCCCCTCGACAACGTCGGGCGCCACCATCAACCGCTTCTGTTCCTCGGGCCTTCAAGCCATCGCCAACGCGGCGCACACCGTGATCAACGAAGGCGCAGCCGTCACAGTCGGCGGCGGCGTGGAAAGCATCAGCCTGGTCCAGGGCTCGGGCCAGTCGAACCGCTACAAGTATTTCGAGCCGGAACTCGCAAAGACCTGGCCGGCCATCTGGATGACGATGATCGAAACCGCCGAGATCGTTGCCGATCGCTACAAGGTCAGCCGCGAGTATCAGGATCAGTATTCTGTCGAGAGCCAGCGCCGCACGGCGGAATTCCAGCAGAAGGGCTACATGGCGCAGGAAATCGTGCCGCTGAAAACCCGCATGAAACTGATCAACAAGGACACCAAGGAAGAAACCTACCAGGACGTCATCGCCGACAAGGACGACTGCAACCGTCCCGGCACGACCTATGAAATGGTTGCTGGCCTGAAGCCCGTCTTTTCCGGCGGCATGGTCGTCAAGGAAGGCAAGTACGTCACCGCCGGCAACGCTTCGCAGCTTTCGGACGGCGCTGCAGCTGTCGTCGTGATGGAAGCCAAGGAAGCCGCCCGCCGCGGAATCAAGCCGCTGGGCCGTTTTGCCGGTTTCAACGTTGCCGGTTGCGACCCGGACGAGATGGGCATCGGCCCGGTCTTCGCTGTGCCGCGCCTGCTCGAGCGACATGGCCTGAAAGTCGATGACATCGACCTGTGGGAACTGAACGAAGCCTTCGCCTCGCAGTGCCTCTATTCGCGCGACCGTCTGGGCATTGACCCGGCCAAGTACAACGTCAACGGCGGCGCCATCTCGATCGGCCACCCGTTCGGCATGACCGGTGCGCGCTGCACCGGCTCGATCCTGCTGGAAGGCCAGCGCCGCAAGGCGAAGTGGGGCGTTGTCACGATGTGCATCGGTGGCGGCATGGGCGCAGCCGGCCTGTTCGAATTCTACCACTGATCCGCACCTGCCGGATGAGTAATGAGAGGGCGGCCATCGGGCCGCCCTTTTTTTTGTTGCCGGCGCCTGCCTTTATCGCGCCGCACGCGCATGTCACTGAAGCGGTCAGCAATCAGGAGTGGCCGCGATGTTGAAGCAAATCTGTGCGGTGCTCGCTTCGGCGGCATTCCTCGCTGCCTGCAGCGCGGCCGAGATTGCCGAACCGGTCGTGGCCACAGCCGCCGAGACTGGCCTACCGGTCAGCAATCCGGGCGAAGCAGCGGCAGGCGAAAGCAGCCTCTCGCACGATGCGGACGGACGTCCGCTCGGCCATGCACTGATGGGCCAGAAGCTGCCGAACTTTTCCGCGCCGCTCTCCACGGGCGGCACGTTCCGTTCAGCGGACATCAAGCGCTGGACGGTGATCCATGTCTGGGGCGCCTGGAACAGCGATTCGGTTGCCGACGGCCGCAATGCGGACGCGCTGCGCCGCGCGATCGGCCAGGATCCGGATCTCGATTTCGTGTCAGTGCATGTTCCCGCCCAGGCAGAAGGCACCCCGCCAGAAAAGATGTTCGGCGAATTCGGGTCGCTCGAAGCCTATTTCGAGTCTGCCGGTTTCAGCTTTCCCGTTGTGCTCGACACCGACGCCAGCGTCGCCGCGGCGCTCAGGATCGAATGGGTGCCGACCTACCTGCTTGTCTCGCAAGACGGCATCGTCCGCAGCTTCCGGACGGAACTCTCTGCCGACAAGGACCAGCCGGTGAAGAGCTACATCAAGGACATCGCTCGCATCCGCGGCGAAGTCCGCAAGTCCTTGCTGCCAACCATCAGTTCAACAGGCGCGATGGGCCTTACCGGTCCGGTGCCTTTTACCCTGCCCGCCATCGAAGCCGCGTTTCCGGGCCTCATCGTCACGTCGCACATCGACAGCGATGTGCCGGTCTTTCACGTTTCTGCGCCGGACGCGGCTCAGCCCCGCTACATCGTCGAGCCAGACTGGTCGCGGGGTTTTGCCGCCCGCGTGCGCACGTCCGATCCAGCTGTGGAGGGTCCGAATGGATTGCGAGTTGGCCAATCACGATACTCGGACTTGCGCCAGGAAGCCGTAGTTGGCTGCACGCCCTCTGGCGGCGGCAGCGACCTGAAGATCACCTGCCAGTCCAGCAAAACCCTCCCAAGCCTGCAACTCGACTTCAAGGCAGATGGTGGCGGGGCGCCCCTGCTTGTGGAAATGAGCTATCTCACCGCCGTCCCGGCGCCCTGAAAAGCGAGCCTGACCCCACCGGGCTTCGCTTTCCCGCTGCTAAGATTTGAATATTGCCGCCGGGCGGGCTAACCTGACGCGAAAGTCATAATCGATCCTCTACAGGAAAGCCGGCCGCGATGCTGCATCCCTCCACCAAGCGTCTCATCGACAAGCTGAACGACATGACGCGCAAGCAGCGGGTCACCTGGACGGAAGGCGAAAACGGGGCAGTCATCCACGATACGGAAGGCTACCGCGTTGTTCTGACCGCCGAGCCGCATTCGGTGCTGCTCACCGATACGCTCGGCCGGGAAATCGAGACATGCGGCCCCGAGGAATTCGCCGACGAGACCGATGCGCTCGGTCGCCCCTATGGCAAGTTTGTCGGCGAACTCTACCGCGAAGCCTCACGCCACGCGCGCGGAACCGAAAAGGCCATCCGCGCCCTGCTCGCCGGTCTTGATGCCGTTGAGGAAAAGGCAGCCGAAGCGGCGCCCGCACCTGCACCGGTCTTGCAGACACTAGGTGTGCCGGATGCAACGACGGACGAAACCGCGCCGATCGAAAGCGAAACGGAGATTACCGCCGCGGTCGCCACGCTGGCTGACCAGATCAACGGCACGCAACACGCTGAAACGCCTTCGGCGGCCGAAGAGCCTCCGCCGCCTGCGCCAGAGCCTGAACCAGCGCCCGAGCCTGCCCCCGTGATACTTGCGCAGCCCGAGCCGGAGCCCGTGCTCGTGCCTGAGGCCGCGCCCCCAGGGCCGGAGCCAGTTGTCGAGCCCGTCATGGCCGAGGCCGCATCCGCAGCCGAACCTGTCATCGAGCCCCAGATCGAAGCCCCGGCACCCTCCGTCGAAGTTCCGCTGCTAGCCGAAGAGCCAGGCTCGTTCGGCACCTTTGCGGAGTTCACACCCGCAGCCAGCGTATCCGAGCCCGCGCCTCAGCCCGCCCCCGGGCCGGTTCTCGAAGTGCAGCCTGAACCCGTGCCGGCACCCGTGCCCCAACCGGAACCCGAAGTCATCGAAGCGGCAACGCCCGAACCCGAGGCGCCGCCCGCGGCGCCGCCGGTCCTGCCCGCACCAACGCTGGCGCAACCGATTTCCCTTTCGTCCATCCCCTTTGGTTTCGGCCTCGGCGCTGCGCAGCGCTCCGGCACGCCAGTGCACCCGTCGACTTCGCCGCCATCGGCGCCCGAACCTGCAAGCGAGCCTGCCAAACGCATCCTGATCGACGGGACACTCGACCTGCCTGACTTTACGCCGGAGAGCCTCGAAGCGAGCCCGCAGGACCCCTACCCGCCGCCTGCGCCGTCTGCCGGCCCGAAAGACCTACCGGGCGAACCGGTGCCACCGCCCGAGCCCGGTCATCCACGCCGCTTCAATCCCTGGAACTGACCGCCCCGGACGCGCCGCAGGTCCTGACCCGTTTGCAGCAGGTCCGCCCTTGTTGCAGTCAGTTGCATCTGCTGTTGCTCGCGCGACAGGCGACCGCAGTTTCACTTGCCGCCTTGCTGTGACACACCCGCGCCTGACGCAGCGCAAAGCGCCGAGCCACCCCGCCCTCCCAACACCCAGGTGCCCCCATGCCCAACTCATTCTCCTTTCGCTGCGCACTGACCGGCGCAAGCTTGATTGCGATCGCCGCGCTGACGCTGCCGGCAGCGGCGCAAACTGCCGACGAGCAGGCAGAAGCGCGCCTCGGCACTGTGACCGTTACCGCCCAGCGCGTGGAGGAGAACCTGCAGGACGTGCCGGTTTCCATCTCGACCCTTTCGGACGAGAAGCTCGACACGCTGAAAGCCTCCGGCGCCGATGTGCGCTTCCTCTCGGCGCGCGTGCCGAGCGTAATCGCGGAAAGCTCGTTCGGCCGCGCTTTCCCGCGCTTTTACATTCGCGGCATCGGCAACACAGACTTCGACCTGAACGCCTCCCAGCCGGTCAGCCTTGTCTATGATGATGTTCCTTACGAGAGCCCGATTCTGAAGGGCTTCCCGGTTTTTGACCTTGAACAGATTGAAGTGTTGCGCGGGCCGCAAGGCACGTTATTCGGCCGGAACACGCCCGGCGGCATCATCAAGTTCGACTCGCGCAAGCCGCAAGACGAGTTCGAAGCCTATCTGCGCGCCTCTTATGGCAACTACAACACCACGGACGTAGAGGGCGCCGTAAACCTGCCAGTTATCGAGGACGTGCTCGCCGTGCGCCTCTCCGGCGTCTACCAGAAGCGCTCTCCCTATGTGGACAACGCCTTCACCGGCGAGAAGGATCTCTACGAGGGCTTCGAGGAAACCGCCGGCCGGGCGCAGTTCCTGCTGACGCCTTCGGGCACCGATTTCACGGCGCTGCTGAACCTGCACGCCCGTTCGAATGACGGCAATGCCCGCCTGTTCCGCGCCAACATCATCACTGCAGGCCAGCAGGGCCTGGCCCCCGGCTTCGACCGCGAGACCGTTTTTTATGATGGCCGCAACTTCCTCACGCAAGATACGTCCGGTGTCACGCTGCGCCTCGACAAGCCGCTGACCGATGCCATCACCGCCACTTACATCTTCGGCCAGGAACACGCCGAGATCGAAAGCCGCGGGGATATTGATGGCGGCTTCGGCGCGGCCTTCCTCGGCGCCGGCAATTTCGGGCCGGGCTTCATCCCGTTCGCCTCGCAGACCAGCGGCGCCGTCGACGGGCTGGACCAGACGACGCACGAACTGCGCTTCACCATCGACAATGGCGGACGCCTGCGTGCGCAGGCCGGTGTGTTCCTGTTTGACGAAGCCGTCGACATCACCTCGCGCAGCTTCGCCACGCTGACACCGGGCCAGCCGCAGACAACCGTTGCCCGCCGGGAACTCGACACAGACAGCAAGGCGGTGTTCGCCTCACTCAGCTTTGACGTCACCGACCGCCTCGTGCTCGCGGGCGGCGCGCGCTGGACGGAGGACAACAAGCAATTCCGCGCTGCCGGCGACCAGCGCGAGCTTGGCGACGAGCAGGTGAGCTGGGACGTGACCGCCACCTACACCGCCAATGACGATATCAACGTCTATGGCCGCGTCGCCAAGGGCTTCCGCGGGCCGACCGTGCAGCAGCGCTTCGGCGCGCCGTCACAGGCGGGCAGCGAAACCGTGCTCTCGTATGAAATCGGCACGAAGACGCAGCTGTTCGATGACCGCGTGCGCGCCAACATCAGCGTCTACGCATTCGAGCTGCAGGACCAGCAGCTGACGATTGTCGGTGGTCTGACGAATGATGTGTCGCTGTTCAATGCGGACAAGAGCGAAGGCTATGGCTTTGAGGCGGATGTCGAAGCCGCTCCGTTCCGCAACCTGCTGATGACGGCTGGCCTCTCCTACAACAAGACTGAGTTCAAGGATGACGTGATCATCGCGCCGGGTTGCGGGGCACCCTGCACGATCCTCGATCCAGCCGTGTTTGCTTCGGACGGCATCACGCGGCGCGGCTTCAACATCTCCGGCAATTCCTTCCCGAATGCGCCGGAATGGATCGCCAATGCGACGGCGCGCTACGGTGTGCCGATCCCGGGCGGCGAGCTTTATGGCTATACAGACTGGGCCTACAAGGGCGAGACGAACTTCTTCCTCTATGACAGCATCGAGTTTGGCCAGGAAGGATACTGGGAAGGCTGCCTGAAGTTCGGTTACAAGTCCGACCGGAACTACGATGCTTCCATCTTTGTGCGGAATATCCTCGATGAGGAAGCGCTCGAAGGCGCCATCGACTTCAACAACCTGACCGGCTTCGTCAACGAGCCGCGCACGTATGGCGTACAGGTCCGCTGGGACTTCTGATCGCGCGGGCGATCAGACCGGCGCAATATCAGTCACCTTGTAGGTCTGGGCGTCGCGGCCCGGATGATCGATGGTGATGTACTCGCCCTCGCGAAACACATGTACACCGAGGCGGAACGCGGCTTCGTCTTCGCCTTCAGCATCTTCGTCATAGTGGAAGAACCATTTGTCGCCGCGGTGCGTGAGCCAGCCATCGGCCTTCTCCGCTGGATCCGGGTGAAACCGGAACACTCGGCAAGCCTTTCGGTTCTGCCGCCAGGCGTCAATGTCAAGCTGTCCGGCTTTGCAGAGCGGCGCGATGATCATGTATCCCTGTTCGGGATCGCCGGCGGGCAAGCCGGGATTACGGGCAAGCTGAAGGGTGATGCGATTGAGGGGCATTGTGCGTCTCCGGATGAATTAGCGGGCAAGCGCAAGCGCAGGCGCCGTGGTAGCTTCAAGCAGGCGGCGGCTCGTACCGCCAAAAAGGCGCTCGCCCAACCGCGAATGACCATAGGCACCGGCCACGATAAGGGTCGCGCCGGCAGACGCAGACAAGTTCAGCAATGCCGCCGCCACTTCGCCTTCGATCGCAGCGGATCGCGCGTTCACGCCCTTGCGTTTAAGCCACTCCTCAAGCGAGCCGGGCGCCATGCCGGGCCGGGCGCCGTCGCGCTCGGCATCCTTCTGGTTCTGCGCGATGATGACTTCGCTACCGGCGCGGATCAGGTGGGAGTGGAAACGCACGGCGCGCGAGGCGGCGTTTGACCCATCCCAGGCGATGATGACCGGTCCGGGCTCGAACGCCTTCTGACCTGCGAGCACGAGTGGCAGGCGCGCGTCCATCATCACATGATCGAAGGCGATGGAGAGCGGCTCAGCTGACTTGGCCGCGCTGCGGGGAAACACCAGCGCCTCGGAAAGCGTCGCCGCGCTTGCAGCCGCCTGCTCTGCCGTGCCGACCTGGCGCACGAAGATGCACTCAAGGCCGTGTGCACCGGTGGAGACCACATCCTTGAACGCTGCCTCGGACTTGGCGAGCACTTCCTTCTGCAGCTCGAGGATGCTGGTGACCGCTGCGCCTGACATGCCAGCAGCCTCAGGCGTCGAGACAACCATGATCGCGGATTGCGGATCCGGCAGCGCGCATAGCCCAGTAAGCGGAAGATTGAGCCGCTTCGCGATGGCCAGCGCTGACCGTGTCGTCAGGGTATCCGTCTCCGGCGTGCCCTGCAGCATTGCGACAATCGACATCTTCGCCTCCTCGCCGGCCGCTTCTGGCCTTTCGAGAGATTTCTACCACCGGCTGGCAGTGTCCCGAACTAGGGGAATCTACCTAGGCACGCCGCGCAGCGGCGATCCTCGCGCGGGCAATCCGGTCTGCCACATAGTTCGTGGGCTGATTGCTGCGCAGTGCTTCATCCAGCACATCGCCCAGCGTCACCATCAGCCGCGCAAGCGTTGCCTCGACCCAGTCGCGCGAATAGCTGCCGGAAATCTCGGCGGCGACGTTGATGATGCCGCCGCCATTGATCACATAGTCCGGCGCATAGAGTATGCCCTTGCGGCGCAGGAATTCGCCCATCTCCGGCACAACCAGCTGGTTGTTGGCGCCGCCCGCGACGCCTTTCACCTTCAGGCGCGCAAGCGTCTTCTCGTTGATCACGGCGCCGAGCGCATTGGGCGAGAAGATGTCGGCGTCGACATCGTAGATCTCGTCCGGCGCCACGGTGCGCGCGCCGGTCCGCTTCGCCACCGCCGACAGCGCCTCCTGGTCGATATCGGTAATGATCAGCTTGGCGCCAGCTTCTGCCAGATGATCGCAGGTGTATCCGCCGACCGAACCGACGCCCTGCACCGCAATCGTGCGACCGTTCAGGTCGTCCGTCCCGAACACGCGCCGGGCGACTTCGCGGATGCCGAGATAGACGCCGTTCGCGGTCACCGGCGACGGGTCGCCGCTCGCTGCCGCGCCTTCGTCGAGGCCCGCCACAAAGCGCGTTTCCTCGCGCACGATGGCCATGTCCGAAACATCCACACCGACATCTTCCGCCGTGTAATATTTCCCCGCGAGGCTCTGCACGGCGCGGCCGAAGGCCCGAAACAGTTCGGGTGATTTGCCGGATCGCGGATCGCCCCAGATCACCGCCTTGCCGCCGCCCAGCGGAATGCCCGCCATCGCATTCTTGTAGCTCATGCCCTGCGACAGCCGGAGCACATCGGTCAGCATCGCGTCACCGGTCGGGTAATTCCACATCCGGCAGCCGCCCGCCGCAGGCCCCAGCGCGGTCGAATGCACGGCAATCACGCATTTCAGGCCGGTCGCCGCATCGTGAAAAGCGTGCACGCCCTCATGGCCGTCAAACGAGGGGTGATCGAACATCGGCGCGACTCAAATCCGGTTGCAAATGAAACTATTTGCGCCGCTCTAGCCCTGACCCTGCCGGAGCGTCAACCGCGCCCCTCACCGGGGCAAAGCATTGACACCTTTGCAGGGTTTCCGCCCTAAGCTGCCGCCGAATGCAGCTCCGCCCCGTCATCTATGCCCTCGGAATCATGATCCTGCTGGTGACAGCGGCGATGATCCCCTGCGCATTGATCGATATCGCTGACGGCAACGGCATGGAGCACGTCTTCCTCGTATCCGGCGCGATCACCGGCATGATCGGAAGCTTATTCTGGATCCTCGCGCGGGGCGACGAGCTGAACATCGGACAGCGGGAGGCCTTCCTCCTTACCGTCAGCATCTGGATCGTGATCAACGCGGTCGGCGCGCTCCCATTCCTCGTGACCGGCTATTCGGTGACGGACTCCGTGTTCGAAAGCGTTTCCGGAATGACGACAACCGGCGCGACCGTTCTGGTTGGCCTTGATGACATGTCGCGCGGCCTCCTGCTCTGGAGATCCATCCTCCACTGGATTGGTGGTGTCGGTATCATCGTGACGGCCGTCGCTGTCCTGCCCCAACTGCGTGTCGGCGGCATGCAGCTGTTCAATCTGGAAAGCTCGGACCGTACCGGCAAGTTCCTGCCCAAGGTCTCCGACATCGCGGCCTATATCGGCTTTGCCTACGTCACGCTCTCGGCCATCTGCGCGCTGCTCTATGGCCTCACCGGCATGAACTGGTTCGATGCCATCAACCACTCGATGGCAACGCTCGCGGCTGGAGGCTTCTCGACGCACGATGCGTCTTTCTCCCATTTCAACGGTACAGCCTCCGTGTACGTTGCAATTGTCTTTATGGCGATTGCGTCGATGCCGTTCAGCCTGTTCGCGATCCTGCTGCTCAAGGGTCAGGCAGTCCCGCTTCTGCGCGATCCGCAGCCAAGATTGTTCCTCGCCATCGCAGCTATCGTTTCGTTGATCATCATCCTTTATCGCGAAACCCACTTTGAAGCGGTCACGTTCAGCGAGCGCTGGGACGAAGGTGTGCACGCAGTGTTCAACGTCATCTCCGTGATGTCCGGCACCGGCTTCATGACCGCGCCGTATGACACCTGGGGCGCCCCGGTCGTAGCGCTATTCCTCTTCGTCACCTTTCTCGGCGGCTGCGCCGGGTCTGCGGCCGGGGGCATCAAGATGTTCCGTCTCGAGATCACCGCGAAGGCCCTGCTCGCCTGGCCGAAGCGCATGGTGCAACCCCACCGCCGGACACCTATCCGCTACGCTGGCCGCGTGGTGGACGAAGATACGCTCCAGTCGGTGATGGTGTTCCTCTTCCTGTTCGTGGTGACGTTCATGGTCTCTGCGGCCCTGCTGGCGCTCAGCGGGCTGGACACGATGTCGGCCATCACGGCCGCGGCCGCGTGCATCGCGAATGTCGGCCCCGGCCTCGGCCCGGTCGTCGGTCCGTCCACGAACTATGGTAGCCTGAACGACTTCGCAACCTGGGTCTGCACCGTCACAATGCTGCTCGGGCGGCTTGAATTCCTCGTCGTGTTCGTGGTGCTCACGCCCCGCTTCTGGCGCGGCTGACCTCAGAGGCCAAGGGCCTGCCAGACCATCCGCAGAGCGACCAACACAAGCAGCGCGCCAAACAGCCTGCGCAGGTTTTCCGCCGGCAGCTTGTGTGCCAGCGCCGCGCCGACCGGGGCCATCAGCACAGTGAAAAATGAGATCAACGCGAAAGCAGGCAGGTTCACAAATCCGACGGAGATCGGCGGTAATCCTTCGCGGCCCCAGCCGACCAGGATTGCGGCGATCGCGCCCGGCAGTCCGATCGCGACGCCCCATCCCGCCGCGGTTGCGACTGCGCGGTGGATCGGCATACCGCAAAGCGTCATCAGGCTGACGCCGAAAGTTCCGCCGCCAATTCCCATCAGCGCGGAGAGCGTGCCCAAGAGCGTGCCCAGCCCGGCCCGGCCTGCACCCTCCGGCATCTGGCTCGCCAGTTTCCAGCTCGGTCGCCCAAAGATCATTTGCGCTGACAGCAGCAGCAGAAGCGTGCCGAACAGGCCAAGCAGCATCTGTTTCGACATCAGCCCTGACAGGGCGATTCCGCAGGCCGCGCCGAACATGATCCAGGGCGCCCAGCCACGAATGATGTTCCAGTCCACCGCACCATGCTTGTGGTGGGCCATCACGCTGCGAGCCGAAGTAAGGATGATCGTGGCGAGGGAGGTGGAAACCGCCACATGCATCGCGGCTTCGCCAAAGCCTGTGCTTTCGAACAGAAAAAACAGCACAGGCACGATCACGGCACCTCCGCCGATGCCGAACATGCCGGCGACGAGGCCCGCAAACAGGCCAGCGGCGGCGAGCGCGAGCATCATCACGCCATATTGGGAAAAGAACTCAGCCATCGCCCGGCCTTAGACACCAGCGGGCGGTCTGTCGATGACCGCCTGCACGGCCTCGGTTAATGATGGTGGTGGTGCGGCTCGGTGTTCAGCTTCCCGCATTTGCCGCACTTCACGACGACGCCATGTGCATCATGGTGACCGACATTGACCAGCAGTTTGGTCTTGCATCCGCCGCAGCGGTAGGTCTCATCGCCGCCGCCCTCGCGCACTGGCTTGCCGGCAGTATGCTCCAGCACATCGGCGCCCTGCGCTTCGCGCGGGGTGATCAGGATCATGTCAAACTGGGGCATGGCGAAAGGCCTTTCAGGCGAAGGGAACCGGTATCGGCCCCCTCTTTCGGTCAGCTTGCCGGATTTTTCAATGCCGCGGCCCTACCAGACCCCGGCATTTTTCAGCGCCGCATCAAGGCTCGGCGGCAGGTCAACGGCAGCTTCCCCGGATTTCAGGTCGCGCGGCGCCTCGGACGGCTTTAGATAGCGCCAGCCCTGGAACGGCCGTTTCGGCTGGGCATAGGTGCGGATCAGTTCCGGATCGAACACCAGCTCGCACATCTCCTTGCCGTCTTCATCTGCCACCGAGCGGATATCTATGATGCGCTGGCGCACGCGGATGGCGCGTTTGATTACCCAGTAGATCGAGCCGCCATCCAGCATTTCCTCGGCGCGTTTCGGCGCCATGCGCGTATGGTGCACGGGATTGGGCCGCTTTTTCATCAGCCGCTTCTGCCAGTCGGCGAGATCGTCAATGTCGTCTGCGCCGACGCAGAGCTTCACCATGTGAATCGTCATGGCGCAAAGCCTAGCGCTACGGCGAGGTGAATCCAGAGGCCAACTGAAGCTCGGCAACCCGCTTGGCGTCATACTCCTTTTCGGCGTCCGTGCTGGCGAAGAAGAAGTAAACGTCAGTCACCCGCGCCTCGAACCGCCGCTCGATACGCTTGAAGGCGGCCCGGGCCTCGAGGTCGATCGTGAAACCGGAAACATAGGAGAAGCCCCATCGGGGTTCGGTCTTCAGAAGATAGCTCTGCTCATACCGGGTCAGCTTGCCGCCGGACGGGCCCTTGACCGGATTCGGCAGCGTATAATCGATGCGCTGGAAGCGCTCGCCAACCGGATCCAGCCAAGCCGTGGCGGCAAGGCGCTCAGCCGCCCAGACGTCGAACTCGGTGTCGTTATAATTCGGATGGTGTTTGAAATTCAGCCGCCAGGAAGCGCCGTCGGTATTGACTTGCACTTGAGCCCCCAGGCTCTCGCGCAGGTCGTCCGGGAACAGCCGTCCGTCCGGGGCGGCTTCCGCCGCCCAGCTGGCGGCCACCTGATCGAGTTCCGGATCGTTCCCGGAGCGCTCCAGCACCACCCAGCGCGCCCCAACGGGCAGGCGCGGGTCGAAGAAATAGGTGTGCCGGGCCTCGTTGGATTCGAGCTCCACGGTAAAGGCGGCGCGCAGAGTATCCGGCGCTTCTGTCGCCTCGAGCGCGGCATGCATGGGGCCGGTCCCGGTGGCCATGGCAAGCGAAACGAGGAACGCAAACAACATGACTCTACCCATCCCGAGAGGCCGGTTTCATCGCCCTCGATTGCGGCAGCTATGCGGCAAGATGTTCCCGCACGGACTTTTCCACATTGATGGCGACTTCAGACGAGCGCCCAACCTGCGGAGCGAAACATTTACGGCAGTTGAACAACGCGGCTGGGGGAGCCCCTGTTGTCCTTGAAATTTTTGTAATGATCCAGGCGGCGCCTCAATGCTTGTAAGCCAGCGGGCGTTCGCTCTCATCGAGGCTGATATAGCGGTCCCGCAGCTTGGTCTGGCGCGACTCCATCGGCTGGGCCTCGCCGTCGATGTATACTGCCAGCGCAGCCGAGGTGACTTCCAGCGGGTCGCCGTCCCACGCCACAACATCGGCCCGCGCACCCGGCGCGAGCACGCCAAGCCCTGTCATGCCGAAAATCTCTGCCGGAGCGGTGGTCAGCGCCCGCATCGCATCGTCGAAGTCCATGCCGTTCGCCACCGCATTGCCCGCGACCTGCGTGGCAAGCCGCGCCTGATGCCCGTCATTGTCGAGATGAACGATGGCGACGGTCACGCCGGCCTCGGCCAGGCGCTTGGCGTTTTCGCCTGTTGCAGCCAGTTGCGAGAAACTCGCCGGCAGGTTCGAGAAGGCATCGACGATCACCGGAATGTCCATCGCCGCCAGCCGTTTCGCGACGCGCCAGCCTTCGTCGGCCCCGACAATCGCGACACGGATCGAGGGATTCTCCTCCTTGAAGTCCATGATCGCATTCAGGTCGCTCGCCCGGCTCGCCTGGAACAGGATCAGCTGGTCGCCCTTCACCGCCGGCATCAGCGACTGCGCATCCATCCGCGTCAGCACATTGCCCTCATTGTGCGTCATGAACCGGGCCGCGAAGAAACGCACATCATCGAAGGCGCCGCGCAGCGCCGCCCAGGCCGCCGGGCGCGAGCCGCCCGAAAGGCTGGCACCGGACTCGCCAAGCACGATGAACGCAAAGGCGCGCTCGCGGAAGACGCTGCCCGTCAGCCCGGATGTATCCGCCAGGAAGCCCTGCCCGCCAAACAGCTTCGTCTGGGCCTGCGGCGCCACAGCTAGCCGGGTGAAACCTTCCAGGCGCGTGATCGCGATGGGCGTTGCATCCGGGTTGAAGCCGTCCGCCGCATTCAGCGCCGCCGAGAAAGGCGAGCTGCCTGCACCGGAATCATTGGTGTCATCCACTCCGCTGACTTCCGAAAGCCCGGTGCGCGAGAAGGCGGAGATCAGCCCCGGCGTCACCCATTTGGCGCGCACTTCCTCGGCGCCCGTAGGCACCCGCGTACCTGACGGGCCGACCGCCGTGATGCGTCCATTCTCGATGACGACCACGCCGTTTGTCAGCGTACCCTGGCTGGTGCCCGTCCACACGGTCTCGCCATACACGGCGACCGTCTGGGCGGAGGCGAAAGAGGCAGCGCCAAGGGCAACAGCGCAAAGAAGCAGGCGGCGGATCATTTGCGGTCTCCTTCTCCGGGTTGGCCAAGTTCGAAATCCATCACGGGCTGGCTTGCCGGATCATTCCTGTCGAACATCAGCGCACCGTCGATGTAGACTTTCTCGGCCTTTGCGTAGCTGCTGAACGGGTTGCCGGACCAGATCACGACATCCGCCATCTTGCCGGGCTCGAGGCTACCGGTATCGCCGTCGATGCCGAGCGACTTTGCAGGATTGAGCGACAGCCATTGCCAAGCCACCTCGATGGGTATGTCGATGCCGATCCGTTTGCCATCCGCCCAGGCCTTCGCGGCCTCCTGGTTCAGGCGCTGGATGCCGACATCGCTGTCGGAATGCACGATCGCGCAGGCGCCGGCATTATGCACGAGCGGGATGTTCTCGCGGATGCCGTCATAGGCCTCCATCTTGAAGCCCCACCAGTCGGCCCACATCGACGAGCAGGCGCCATACTCGGCCAGCTTGTCGGCGATCTTGTAGCTCTCCACCGCGTGGTGGAAGGCGACAACCTGGTAGCCAAACTCCTTCGAGATATCCATGATCTGCGCCATCTCGTCGGCGCGGTAGCAGTGCATGTGAACGAGGATGTCGCCGTCCAGCACGCCCGCGAGGGTCTCCAGTTCGAGATCGCGCTTCGGCGGCTCGCCATTGCCGGCTTTGAACTTGTCCCACTCCTTCTTGTAATCGGTGGCCTTGATCCAGGCATCGCGGTAACCCGCGACATTGCCCATCCGCGAATACGGCGCGCCGCCCGGCGTCGAGCCGCGGCCATAGCCGTACACGCGCTTCGGATTCTCGCCGCACGCCATCTTCAGCGTGTACGGCGCACCCGGAAACTTCATGCCTTGCACGGTGCGCGCAGGCACGTTCTTCAGCGTCACGCCGCGCCCGCCAAACAGGTTGGCGCTTCCCGGAAGGATCTGCAGCGATGTGATGCCGCCCGCCAGCGCGCGCGTGAAACCCGGGTCCTGCGGCCAGACCGAATGCTCGACCCAGACCTCGGCCGTCACTGGCCCGGAAATCTCGTTGCCGTCCCCGTGCGAGTCCACGCCCGGCGAGGGATAGGCGCCAAGGTGGCTGTGATTGTCGATGATGCCAGGTGTCACCCACTTGCCGCGCGCATCGACCGTCACCGCGCCTTCCGGCGCCGTCACATCGGCCCCGACTGCCTTGATCTTGCCGCCCTCGACCAGCACCGCGCCGTTCTCGATCAGCCCGCCCTTGCCGTCGATGACGGTGGCATTGGCAATCAGAAACGTCTCGGAGGGGTACGCTTTGTAGGTCGACGGAAAGGGATCAAATGTCGCGGACTTGCCGCCCTCGCCGCTGTTCTGGCCACCCGGCCGCTCGCAGGCCGCCAGCATCAGGCCCGTCATCGCCAGAACGCAAAGTTTCCTGAAATGCATCACCGCCCCGCATGAATTTTCTGCGGGCAGTGTGACCGGGGTTTTGAAGGAATGGCAAGTCGCCCGGAGGCGATTTCCGGAGAGCCTTATCCGGCGGGGCTGCGCTTGTTGCGGCTGAGCGACAGTTTCACCAGCCAAGCCGGCATTGCCTGCTCAAGTTTGGGATGACGCTTCAGCACGCCTTCCAGCCATTGCTGGCCCCACACGGCGTTCGTGCCGAGCAGCACAACGCCGACTACGGCCACCGGCAGGCCAACCGGCACATGCGGCGTTAGGATGCCCACGGGTACCGACAGCACGATCAGCGCGAACCCGCCAACCGCCAGCGTCTGGCGCAAAGGCACGTTCACGCCCTGCCGCAAAACCCGGATCGGGATCGGCGGGGGATAAACAGCGTCTTCCGCGTCGTGGGCGATGTTTTCCTGCATGCCAGCGATATGGTTCCTGTCCGACTTATCGCCAGTGTAACATTCAGCATGTGACGAAAGTCTGGCGACAGCGTTGCCTCATTGCTACACCCTCTTGATTTAGGATGCGTAACCTCAGGGGCTGGAATCCGGGCGAATGAAGCTGCAGTCCATCCAGGTCCTTCGAGGTGCAGCGGCCCTGCTGGTCGTGCTCTATCATGCCCGGTCACTCGAAATGTCTGGAATTGCAGCCGCAGGCAGCCTCGAGGCACCCTTGGTAAACGGCCTGTTTTCGAGCGGCTTTGCGGGCGTGGACCTGTTCTTCGTGATCTCCGGTTTCATCATGGTCTGGGTCACCGAAGACGTCCGCAACGGCCCCGCCGCCAGCGCCGAATTCCTGTTCGCCCGCCTCACCCGCATCTACCCCGTCTGGTGGGCCGCTGCTGTGCTCGGCCTTGTCTATGCCGTGATCAGCGGCGAGCTCTCCTTTGCGCCGGGGGCGGCCGGACCATATGGCGGCACCTCCCTCGACTACACGCTCAAGTCATTCTTCCTCATTCCGCAGGAAGGCCTTCCGGTGCTCCAGATCGGGTGGACGCTCATCCACGAAGTCTATTTCTACCTTGCCTTCGCGTTGATCCTGCTGCTGCCCCGCGCCTTGATGACGTGGGCCCTGCTTGTCTGGGGCATCGCGGTGGTGGGCGCTTCTCTCGCTGGCCTGCCGCATCACATCGCGCATGACATCCTCACACTGATCATTCATCCGATGACGATGGAGTTCATCTTCGGCGCCGCCGTCGGCCTGATGGTCGCCTCGGGCCTGATCTGGCGCGCAGGGTTGATCACACTCGCCTCGACGCTCTGGCTCGTCGCCGCCATCGGCCTGCAGGGCGAGCCGGATGCCTATACCCTGCTCTGGGGCCGCGTGCTGGAAATCGGGCTGCCCTGCGCCGGTCTGATCTACGGCATCGCCGGCCTCAATGCGCAGGACCGGCTGGCCTGGCTGACCCCCGCCGTGGCCGGCGCGCTGGTCGCCGGGCTCGTCTTCCAGCTTTTCGGCCTCGTTCCGCAATCCCCCTTCGAGGCCCGCCGGGACGCGGTAATCCTCGCCGTTATCGTCGGCGCGATCGCCATGTTGATCGTGCTCTGGGCCGGCTGGCTGCTAGGACAGGCCCGCCCCGGCATTCTGCTGGCCACCGCGCCCGGCTGGCGCGCGCTGCACAACATGGCGGCGCGGATCGGGGACTGGTCCTACTCGATCTACCTCTTCCATCTCTTCGCGCTTGGCATCCTGCAGCGTCTGATGGGCCGCGTCAGCGCCGACAGCCCGCTCGCGCCTTACCTGCGCCTCGGCGCGCCGGGCTTCCTCGACAATCTGGTCTTCGTCATTGGCGGCCTGCTCGCAGCCATCGCGGCCGGCTGGCTCGGCTACATGCTGATCGAGCGTCCGAGTGGACACATCTTCGGCTGGCTCCGGCGGAAGCTCTTCCGACGGGCCATCTGAAGCTCACTCAGCGGCGACGCGCTCAGGCTCCGGCGCGGTCCACTTGAGCACCGGCTTGCGGGCCGCCCGCGTCTCGTCGAGACGCTTGGCAGGCGCAAGATACGGCGCGCCCTTGAGCGTCTCGTCGCCCTGCGCCGCACGCCGCGCGATGGACTCCAGTGCATCACAGAAGCGGTCGAGTTCCGCCTTGGACTCCGTCTCGGTCGGCTCGATCAGCATCGCGCCATGCACCACCAACGGGAAATACATCGTCATCGGATGATACCCCTCGTCGATCAGCGCCTTGGCGATATCGATGGTCTCGATGCCGTCCGCGGTGAACGCATCCGAGAACAGCGCCTCATGCATGCAGAAGCCGTCAAACGCCGGCGTCATCACGTGCTTCAGACGCGCCTGGATATAGTTGGCGTTCAGAACGGCATCCTCGGCAACCTGCTTCAGGCCGTCCGCGCCATGGCTCAGCATATAGGTCAGTGCCCGGACGAACATGCCCATCTGGCCATGGAAGGCCACCATGCGGCCGAAGCTGTCCTTGCCCGCGCCTTCGGTATGCTCGACGAGCCGGTAGAAGCCGTCCTCATCCTTGATCACGAAGGGCACCGGGGCATAAGGCGCCAGTCGCTCGGAGAAAACGGTCGGGCCAGAGCCCGGGCCGCCGCCGCCATGCGGGGTCGAGAAGGTCTTGTGCAGGTTGATGTGCATCGCATCGACGCCGAGATCGCCCGGGCGGACCCGGCCGACGATCGCATTGAAGTTCGCACCGTCGCAATAGAAATAGCCGCCGGCCGCATGGATCAGGTCGGCGATTTCCTTGATATCCGTTTCAAACAGGCCGCACGTGTTCGGATTGGTCAGCATGATGCCGGCCACGTCATCCGTACGCTGCAGTTTCTGGCGCAGCTCTTCCATGTCGACGCGGCCGCGGGCATTTGCCTTGATCTCGTCGATGATGAAGCCGCACTGCGCCGCCGTGGCCGGGTTCGTCCCGTGGGCCGATACCGGCACCAGGACGCGCTTGCGCGTCTCGCCTTCGCCGCGCGCAATCAGCGCCTGGCGGATCGCCAGCATCCCGCACAGCTCTCCATGCGCGCCGGCCTTCGGGCTCATCGCGACGGACGGCATGCCGGTCAGCACTTTCAGCCACGTCGCCAGCTCATCAATCAGCTCCAGCGCGCCCTGCACGGTCGCCTGCGGCTGCAGCGGGTGGATATCCGCAAAGCCCGGCAGGCGCGCCATCTTCTCGTTAAGGCGCGGATTGTGCTTCATCGTGCACGAGCCGAGCGGGAAGAGGCCGAGATCGATCGCATAATTGCGCTGCGACAGGCGCATGTAATGGCGCACGGCCTGCGGTTCGGAGAGACCTGCAAGCCCCGTGTCGCTCTTGCGCGCAACGCCGCCAAGGCGGCTCTTGAGGCCCTTCGGCTTCGGCAGGTCTACGCCAGTCGTCTCTGGCGTGCCGATCTCGAACAGAAGGTCTTCATGCTGAAGAAGTCCGCGCGAGCCGGAAACAGTATCAATGACCGGGCTTGTCAGCGCGGACGGCGCCGTGGGGCGGCCCTGAGTGTTCATGCTCATCAGATAATCTCCTTCAGCGCAGCCGCGTAGGCCGCAATATCATCTGCCGTCGTACATTCTGTGGCGGCCACGAGGATCACGTCACCGAGATGGTCATGCGGGAAGAGCCGCGAGGCCCGCACGCCGCCGACCACGCCTGTCTCATCCAGCATGGCGAGAACCGCCTCGGCATCGACCGGCGTGCGGATCGCGAACTCGTTGAAGAAGCGCGGCGTCAGCACCTCGACGCCTTTCAGCTTGCCAAGCGTGTCAGCCAGCTCGATGGCCGCCTCATGGTTCAGCTGCGCCAGCTGTTTCAGCCCCTTGCCGCCGAGCAACGTCATGTGCGCGGTGAACGCCAGCGCGCACAGGCCCGAGTTCGTGCAGATGTTCGAAGTCGCCTTGTCGCGGCGGATATGCTGCTCGCGGGTCGAGAGCGTCAGCACGAAGCCGCGATTGCCGTCCGCATCCACCGTCTCGCCGCAGAGGCGTCCTGGCATCTGGCGCACCAGCTTCTCGCGCGCCGCAAACAGGCCCACATACGGCCCGCCGAAATTCAGGCCATTGCCGATTGACTGGCCTTCGCCCGCCGCAATGTCCGCGCCCATCTCGCCAGGCGGCGTGACGAGGCCGAGGCTTACCGCTTCGGTGAACACCGATACCAGCAGCGCGCCTTTCTCATGCGCGCTTTTTGCGACGCCCGAGAGGTCGGTCACGGTGCCGAACACGTTCGGGCTCTGGCCGATCACGCAGGCGGTTCCTCCGTCAACGGCCTTTGCAAGCTCCCCTTCGCCGTCAATGGCGACCGGCAGTTGAACGACGGTAAGGCCCTGCGCTTCGCAGAGCAGCCGCGTCGCCGCCGCATAATGCGGATGCAGACCGCCCGAGAGGATGATCTTGCCGCGCCGCGTCACGCGCGCCGCCATCACGGCCGCTTCCGCGCACGCGGTCGAGCCGTCATACATCGACGCATTCGCCACATCCATCGCGGTCAGCGCGGCAACCTGCGTCTGGAATTCAAATAGTGTCTGCAGCGTGCCCTGCGCGATTTCCGGTTGGTAGGGCGTATAGGTCGTCAGGAATTCGGAGCGCTGGATGATCATGTCCACGGTCGCCGGCACATGGTGCTTGTAGGCACCGGCGCCCACGAAGAACGGGCCAGACGAGGCAGAGCGGTTCTTCGCCGCCAGTTTCGTCATGTGCCGCTCAACTGCCAGTTCGCCCTGATGGTCCGGCAGGCCGGCAATCTTCGCCTTCAGGCGCGCGGCCTTCGGAACATCCGTATAAAAATCATCGGCAGACTTCGCCCCGATGGTGGCGAGCATGCTCGCCCGGTCTTCAGCTGTCAGTGGGAGGTAACGCATCGGTCTCAGAGCCCTTCACAGAAGGCGGTGTAGGCGGCTTCGTCCATCAGGCCCGAAAGTTCGCCCTTGTCGGCCAGTTTCACGCGCACGAACCAGGCTTCGCCCTCGGCCGCATCATTCACCTGCTCCGGCTTTTCCGACAGCGCTGAGTTCACTTCGAGCACAGACCCGGATACCGGCGCGTAGACATCCGAAGCCGCCTTCACGCTCTCGACCACGGCGAAGTCATCGCCCTTGGCAAACTTCGCGCCCGTCTCGGGCAGCTCGACATAGACAACATCGCCCAGCTGGCCGGCAGCATAGGACGTGATGCCGACCGTGCCGGTATCGCCTTCAACGCGGATCCATTCATGGTCCTTGGTGTAGTAGGTGGTCATCAGGGTTTCTCCTTGAACGGACTAACGTTTGTAACGGGCGGGAATGAAAGGCAGGCTAGCAATCTCGGCGGGGCGGGCCTTGCCCCGCACCATGAGGTCAATCTTCGTGCCGGGGGCCGAATGGGCGCTGGCCACATAGCCCATGGTCACGGGCGCATCGATGCTGGGGCCGAAGCCGCCGGACGTCACGACGCCGGCCGCCTCGCCGCCCACGAAAATCTCGGTTCCTTCGCGCGCCGGCGCCCGCTCCAGCGGGCGAATGCCCACGCGCCGGCGCGCAGGGCCATCCTTCAGCTCACGGAGGATGCGCGCCGCGCCGGGAAAATCCCCCGCCTCGCGCCGCCGCTTCTGGATCACCCAGCCAAGATCCGCCTCGATCGGCGAGATATCCGGCGCAAGATCGTGCCCATAGAGGCACAGCCCGGCCTCAAGGCGCAGCGAGTCCCGCGCGCCGAGGCCAATCGGGCGCACCAGCGGATCATCCAGCAACACGCGCGCGAGCCCCGTTCCCGCCGCCGCGCCCGCCAGCACCTCGAACCCGTCCTCGCCGGTATAGCCGCAGCGCGACACCGTGAACGTCTCGCCGCCATAGGCAAACTGCCGGCTCTCCATGAACTTCAGCTCGGCGCAGCCCGGAAAATACGCCGACAGCACCTTCTCCGCCTTCGGCCCCTGCAGCGCAAACAGCACGCCGTCATCGGCCCGCGTCAGCACAGCCTTGCCCGCCAGCGCGCGCTCGAAAATGCCCCAGTCCTGATCCTTCATCGCGCCGTTGACGACGATATAGAGCTCGCCCTGGCGATCCTCCTCATACGGACGGGTGATGATAAGGTCGTCAAGGATGCCGCCCTCATCGTTCAGCAGCACGGTCAGCCGCGCCTGTCCCGGCTTCAGCCCCTTGATGTCCGACGGCACCAGCGTCTCGATCAGCGCCGCAATTTCCTCGTGCGCCGCCGCCTCGCGCCGCGTGCCGCCCGCCAACGTCAGGAAGCAAGGCCCCATATGGCTCACGTCAAACAGCCCGGCCTCGGCCCGCGTCCAGAGGTGCTCGTCCTTCACGCCGGTCGGAAATTGCACCGGCATTTCATAGCCCGCAAACGGCACAAGCTTCGCGCCATATTCCACGTGCAGCGGATGCAACGCGGTGCGCCTCAGGGTCTCGGTAATCGTGTCAGACATGGCGCCATCCCGGTAAGCAGACGGATTGCAGCCTGCGCCGCACGTCCGTCGCCCCCGCTGTCCTTGGCGCCTGAGAGATTCCGCCGGTGATACGCCCGGCTTGCTCCTTCGGCGAGGCCCTCGAGAGGCCTCTTTCCAGCGTGTTGAGTCTCTTCCGGCCCTTTTGCCTGAGCGATTCCGGGGCGGTTGCGCCTTCGGCGGCGGCCACCGAATGCCGCTCTCTCCCGGAAGAAACTACTTGAGCGTCAGCTATCCCGGATTCCCGGGTCGGGCAAGGGCCAGCCCGCCCCCATCCACAACCTGCCCGCCAGGTGCCGGGCAAATGCCCATAAGACGGGCAGCGCCGTCAGCTGGCGCGCACAAGCCGCAACTCGATCCGCTTCAACTCACGCAGCAGGGCGAGATGGTTCATGCGCATCCAGAACCAGATCTTCAGCAGGCCTACTGCGATCATCGCAAACAGGAACACGCCCAGCCAGAACACCATCAGGCGCGGCTCGCTCGCGCCATAAATCTGGAACCCTGCCCACACCGCGATACCGAAGAAGGCAAAGCTCAGAACGAAGGCAAAGCCGGTCCACAGCTTCATGGGCCCGGAAAAGGTCGAGCCAAGCTGGCCGAACAGGCTTTCGCCCTCCTCCAGGTTGCGCAGGAATGCTTCGTCCTCGGCGGTCAGGCTGTCTTTCAGCCGGTTTTCAAAACTGGTCATGTCAGGTCTCCTTCCAGAAGGTCCTTCAGCTGTTGGCGCGCATGGAATATGCGCGACTTGGCCGTGCCCACGGGAACGCCCGTGGCGGCGGCAGTTTCGGCAAGGGTTAGCCCCTCGCTGAAATACAGGATGGCGGCGATCCGGTGCTCGGCGCTCAGCTGGCCCAGCGCGGTAATGATCTCGTGGCGCAGCGGCGCCTGAGCGGCCTCAGCCGGCTCCGGTACAGCCTCTGTCGAAACAAACCGCGTCCGCCGGGCGCTCAGGCCCCTTATCCGGTCGGC
>VYLE01000225.1_pt1 | contig 46495 bp, 44 predicted proteins | sample 5114391 | NCBI WGS metagenome assembly VYLE01 (sample SAMN12291771, study PRJNA351875) | freshwater metagenome | isolation source: freshwater lake | place: USA: Michigan, Kent Lake | collected 2013-08-15
CGTCGCGGCATGCCCGCTGATCGCGAGCGATGCGCCCACGCCGGCCAGGGCGATCGCGGCGAGCGCGCGCCCATGGCGCTCCCAGCGGAGCGCCGCGATCGCCATCAGCATCGCCATGATGCCGATCACGATAGCGGGCCCGGCAGAGGTCGTGACGGCGATCGTCCAAGGCGCGGCCGTCGCCAGCGCCGTCATGGGCAGACCGAGCAGATCGAGACCGAGCAGGCCGAGCGACGCGACCGCCCCTGTCAGGCCGATGCCGAGCGATGCGTGCGGAATGGCCATGCCCGCTATCGATCCCGCGATCCAGCGCGCAAAGAACACGCCGCCGACGCCGGCAAACAGGCCGAGATAGAGCCCGACGCGTGCCAGCCAGATCAGCGCGTTCAATCCGCCGTCGGACATTGCGGACGACAGCGTCGCCGTCGGCCGTCCCACCGAGAACGTCATCGAACCGGCCACGGGATGGCCGTCCTGCGACACCACGCGATAGCTGACGACCACCGTGCCCTGCGGCAGATCCGGCGGAAGTTCGACCGACACCGTTTCGCCCGATGCGCCGACGCGCACATCATCGCGGGTCCGGCCCGCGCCGTCGATCAGCCGGACCGCGCCAGGCGTGACCGCCTCGTCGAACCGCAGGTCCACCGTCTTCGGCGCGACCGCAAGGATGCTGCCGCTCGCCGGTTGGACCGCAACGAGCGCCGCATGCGCCCGCGCCCCGCTCGCGAAGCCGGCAACGAGCAGCAGCGTCGCGAGCGCGGCCAGCCAGCGCATCAGGATTTCGGCAGCAGCTTCAGACCCGGTGCCGGCGACTTGCCCTCATGAGAAGACCCCGCCCCCTCCGACGGAATTTCGATCCAGCGGCTGACGCCGCTCTCGCACTCCTGCACGACGGGGAAGTACAGCGTCGTGTTCGGCTTGAGCGTATCGGTCAGGGCCGTAAGCATGACGAACTCGTCGTAGTTCTTGTCCGGCAGCTTGCCGCCCGACCACGACACCTCCTTGACGCCGGAGCCGATGGTGGCGCCGTGATAGCTGTATTCGCTGGCATATTTGCCCTCGACGACATCGATGCTCCAGCCCGCCTTGGGCATCGGCTTCACCGCGATCACCCCTTCCGGAATCTGCACGCGGATCTTCACGGTGGGTGAGCCCTTGCAGCCATGCGGCACGGCGAAGACCGCCTTGTAGGAGGCGCCGACGGGCGCCTGCTTGGTTTCCAGAAAGACATGCGCCGACGCGGACGATGCGGCGAGCATGGCAACGAGCCCGGCAAGAGCCCGAGGCAGGTTCATGGAGGACTTGATCGTCTTCATCACATCTTCATTCCCGAATGGTCGTGCGGTTTCTTGGAGTCCGTGTGGCCGGAATGCCCGCCGTCGCCGGGCGCCTGCGCGCCGACGCCCTGCACGTCGAGCGACAGGTTGACCTTCCCCGCCTTCTCGAACTGCAAGGTCACCGGCACCTTGTCGCCCTGCTTCAGCGCGCCCTTGAGGTCCTGCAGCATCAGATGATAGCCGCCGGGGGCGAACTTCACGGTCTTGCCCGGATCGATCGTCAGCCCGTTGTCGAGGGCCCGCATCTTCATGACGCCGTTCTCGACGGCCATCTCGTGAATCTCGAACTTGCCGGCGATCTCGGCCGAGCCGCCGATCAGGCGGTCCGCGGTCGCTCCCTTGTTCTGGATGGTGAGATAGCCGCCGGCCACCTTGGCGCCGCCGGGAGTCGCGCGGCTCCAGGCCTGCGAGATGACGAGGTCGCCGGCCTTGATGTCGTCGGCGGAGGCGGCCACGCTGCTGCCCAGCAGCAAGGTGATGGCGAGAAGCGTGTGCTTGAGTCCTGTCATTTGGTTCCCTCTTTGATGATCTGCCCGGCCGCGCGCGGCCGTGGTCGTTTCGACGATAAGCCCACTTACCATCGGTACCTCATTCCCGTGTAAACCGCGCGCCCGCTGCCCGGTTCGAACAGGGCCGAGGTCGGCGTTGCCTGGTTGATGATGCTGGCGCTCGCAATATAGATCTTGTTGGTGAGGTTCCGGCCCTCGATATAGGCGGAGAACGGACCGCCATTGTCGAAGCCGGCCTTCAATCCGAGCAAGGCATAAGGCTCCGTCGTCACCGTGTTTGCACTGTCGACGAAATAGGCCTGCGGCACCCACTCGACGTTCGGGCCGGCATAGAGTCCGGTCGGATGCTTGTAGAGCAGTTCGGCGCGCAGATAATGACGCGGCGCACCGGGCAACTGGTTGTTGCCGAACATGGCATCCTTGTCGAAGCGGAAGTCGTTGTAGGTATAGGCCAGGTTCAGCCAAACCTTGTCGGGCGCGCTGCCTGTCACGAAGATGTCGCGGAAGATCGCGGCCCCCGCCCCAGATTCGATACCCTGGTGAAAGGTGCGGTCGGCATTGGTCACGTTGCAATTGCCGAACGCGCTATAAAGGCAGAGCAGTTCATTGCGAATGTTGGCCCGATAGGCGGTCAACTCCCACGAATAGTCCGGCCTCCTCATGCGCGTCCCGATCTCGTAAGTCGTCGCGGTTTGCGGCAGGATGCTGGTGAAGGGGATCGTTGGAATATTGGGACCGTTCGCACTCTCGCCGAAGCTCGGCACTTCCGCGCTCCGCGAGACGTTGGCGAAGGCCTGCCAGGTCGGATCGATCTGCCACAGCAAGCCGCCTTTCGGCGACCACAGATCGAACCGAGTTGCACCCGATTGATCGCCGTCGCTGAGAAACCTGTCCCGCCGATTGCGGGTGGCGTGCAGGAATTGCGTGCCCGCGATCGCAGCAACATTCGGCAGGAAGTAGAAGCTGTCCTCAACATAGACAGACGTATTCTCCGACCGGTCGATCGAGGACGACAGCAACGCGCCCTTCTGGCCCGCGAGGTTGGCGAATTGCTGGTTGTCGATGCTGCCGTTCAACACATTGACGCCGGCCACCAGCCTGTTGCGGAAGCCGCCGATGAACCTGTCGTCCGTCACCTTGGCGAACCCACCGTAGTCCTTGTAGCGATAATCGAGCCACTGGAAGATCGGATGCATCAGATGGCGGTCGACGCCGAAGGCGCCGAACTCGAGCTTGGTGTCGTCGAAACGGATCGTCGTCTTGTTGGCCAGCCGAACCGTGTCGATGTTGCGCTGCTGGTCCATGGCCACATTCGCCGGCGCCGCGGCTTCCGGATTGGTCAGGGCCGACGTCCTGGTGACGGTACCGGGAATACGCTGCCGCACTTCATTGGCGTTGAGGTAGAACCGGGTCTCGAAGTCCGGAGAGAACTGGTAGCCGACATTGCCGCTCAGGCGGTTGCTCGAGCCGTAGCTGTGATCGCGAAATCCGTCCGCGGCCTGCGTCGAGGCGGTGATGTAACCGTCCCAGGGGCCATTGGCGCCGCCCGCATTCGCCTGCAGCCGCTTGAATCCGAAAGCGCCGACGTCGACCGAGACGCCGTTCGGAAACCGGTCGCGTCCCGTCGGCGTCACGAAGTTGATCGCACCGCCAAGCGAATTGGCTCCGAACTGAAGCGCGTTGCCGCCCTTGTAGACCTCGACATATTTGTAGGCGGTGGGGTCGATCTCCTGGAAGTCGCCGTAGCCGTCCGCCGTGTTGATCGGAATGCCGTCCATGTAGAGCTGAACGCCGCGCAGATGGAAATTGCGCGACAAGCCGGACCCACGGATCGAAAGACGGGTGTCGTCGCCCCATTTGGGTTGGGCGAACACGCCGGGCACGTAGTCGAGCACGTCCTTGATCGTGCTGGCCGGCGTCGAATTCCGGTAGGCCTCAGCCGTCACGAGCGCGACGCCACCCGGCGTCTGGTTGATTTCGGCAAGGGCCTGCTGGGCCGTCAGGACCGTCAGCGCCCCGGGGACGCCGGCCCCTTCCGGACTCGCGGCCTGTTGCGAGGGTGTTGCGGCCGGCACGCGGGCGCGCGTGGATCGCGCTGCGGACCGCTGCGGCCGGGCTGGCGCGGCGCGCTTCTCCCGCGGAGAATCGACGGTGACGGGAGGCAGTTCGCGGCGGCTTTCCTGGGCGATCGCGATCGGGGGCAGGACGAGGGTCGATACGGAGACAAACAAAATTCCACGCGTGGAAACGTGTCGAAGAAGACCTGGGCGAGGCATGTAATGGATTCCTGATGCCGGCAGGAGCCGGCGCATTGCGAGTCCCCGCACGGCAAAGCCAGCCGCCGGGGCAGATTGTTCGCTACGTCAGGAAATGCGAGGTGGCGCGCGGGCCTGGGCGCTCGAGCCCTTGGGCGCGGAGACGGCCGAGGGATCGGCCTGAAGCCACACCACGCGCGCGGCGTGGCGGACCGGAATCGCCAGCGCAGCATGCGCTGGCGCGTCGAAGGATGCGCCTGCTTGCGCGAGGCAGCAGAGAGCGCATGCGCCCGCCTGCCCGGCCGGCGCGTCGGTGCGATCGCCCGAAGAGCCATGCTCGTTCGAGCCATGGCAGATCGCGGCAGCGTTCAGAGGATCGGCAATCGCCTGCCCCGCCGCGAGACACGCGGCAATCGGCGCCAGCACCTGCATCGCCAACGCGAGCAGGATCAGGGGCAGGAATTTTTGCAGGCGTGCGCGCATCCACCGAACCGATCGTTCGTCGACGATCTAAACACTGCAGCCGAGCCTGAGTCGAGGCTGGTTCCTGAAGCCGTTTCGACCGCCGATAAATTTCTCGGCCAGTGTGATCAGGACGCCCCATTTTTGGGGAAGTCCGGCAATTGAGGCAGTTCGCTGCGCCGCAGCGGTCAACGAATTTCTTCGTTCTGTCATATAGTTACAGGGTAAACAGCAGGATCGTTTCGTCAATTGCTCGAATTTTGAACAATCGTTGCCGAAAATGATGACAAACGCAAAAAGTTGATCTAGCATCCTTTTGCTCAGGCTGGCCTTAGGCTGAAGTCTGGTGGTCCAAGTCTCGGGAGGAGCCCCTGGCGCGCAAAACGCAGCGTCGCCCCGTCGAATAAGAGCAAATCTTAATCGGGGATAATAGGGTCGACACAATTTTCGAGCGGGGCCAGGGCCCCGCTCTTTTTTTGCCTGATACACGCTTCATGAGCACGTCGCGTCATGCGATCGAACGAAGCTTCGAACTCGCGGCCGCGCAAGGCGCCGATCTCACGCCGCTGGTGTATCGGCGACTCTTCGAGATGTTCCCCGAAACGGCCGGAATGTTCCGTTCGCAAGGCAGCGACCTCGTCAAGGGATCGATGCTCGCGCTGACGATCGAGGCGATCCTCGATCTCGCCGGCGAGCGGCGCGGACCATTCCGGATGATGGCGTGCGAGGTCGCCTCGCACGAGGCCTACGGCACGCCGCCTGCCCTGTTCATCGCGTTCTTCGCCATCATCAGGGATACGTTGCGCGCCCTGCTCGGCGACCAATGGTCCCCCGCGATGGAAAGCGAGTGGTCAGTCCTGCTGGCGGACATCGAAGCGATCGTCGGCGCCGCCTGACGCCGCGCGCGAACGAGGCCGACGCACATCACGGGCTGGCGCGCTACTCCCGTTCCAGGAAGCTGGAGCCGATCTCGGCCTTGCGCTTGGTCGGATCGTAGTCGCAATAGACGCCGTCGGCGAGCAGCGTGTAGCTGGCGATCACATTGTACTTGTCGAGCTTGACCGAGTTCAGCCCGATCACCGATGTGCTCTTGCCGCCGTTCCACTTGAAGGGCGTCGAGCTCTTGGCCTGTTCGCAGGCCATCACCGCCTCGTTGAAGACATAGCCCTCGACGAAGGCCTTCAGCGTTCGCACCTGCACGGCCATCTTCCATTCGACGTAGCCGATGGCCGCGAGGCCGGCGACGATCAGCACCAGAAGCGCAATGACGATCCGTTGAAATGCCATCTGGGTCCCCCAACCACTTCCCTTCGCCGAACCGCCTCCCGGCCGCGGCCTTCCGGCGAACCAGGCTGCGAGCGCGGCGCGTACTCCAACGCTCGATCGTCTAGAACGGCATGCCCATCATCCTGGTCAGGCGGTCGAGCTGGAGATAGCCAGCCTGATAGGCGGTCATGCCGATGCCGAACACCACCGCCGAAAGCAGCGTGGTCCAGAGCAGCTTGCGGCCCATGCGCGCCAGGATCGGCGCACCGGGATCGGTGCCGACGGCACCGCCGCCGTCCTCGTGCTGGCTGCGCACGCCGAAGGGCAGCGTCACGAACAGCACGACCCACCACAGCACGAAGTAGATTGCAAACCAGGTCGAGAGCTGGATGACCATGGCTCTGGCCTATGCCTGCTCGATCTCGACCAGCGCCCCTGAGAAATCCTTGGGATGCAGGAACAGCACCGGCTTGCCGTGCGCGCCGATCTTCGGCACCCCGTCGCCCAGCACCCGCGCGCCCTCCTTCACCAGCGTGTCGCGCGAGGCGATGATGTCCACGACCTCGTAGCAGACATGGTGGATGCCGCCATCGGCATTGCGTTCGAGGAATTTCGCGATCGGCGAGCTCTCGCCGTACGGCTCGATGAACTCGATCTTCGTGTTCGGCAGCGTCACGAATACGGTGGTGACGCCGTGCTCGGGCAGCGCCACGGATTCCGAGATCTGCGCTCCGAACGCCGCGCCATAGATCCTGGCGGCCTTCACCGCATCCTTGGTCGCGATGGCGACATGATTGAGCCGGCCCAGCATGCTTGTCCTCCCTTACACTGTCAGCACATGTACCAGACAGGGGGGCTTTTTACCCCAATGTTCGTTGATCACCGCCCGGACAGCGCGTCGCACCGACTCGGCCAGGGCGTCCGGATCGCGGCGGCGCGCCTTCGGCAGGCCTTCGATGGTGGAGACCACGGCGTCGAACACGATGTCGTCGAACGGCTCGCCCTCCCTGGTCTTCTCGGGGATACCTACCAGATCCACCTCGGGATCGTCGGCGAGCTCCCCCTGCTCCGTCATGGCGAAGGCAACGAAGGCGCAGCCGGAAAAGGCCATGCGCCGCCGCTCGACCACGGCGCGCGACTTGGAATCCTCCAGGATGGTGCCGTCCTTGTAGAGACGGCCCGACGGTACTTCGCCGACGATGCCGGGATCGCCGGGACCGAGCCGGACCAGGTCGCCGTTGCGGCACACCAACACGCGCGGAACGCCCGCGGCGCGCGCCAGCTTGGCATGCTCGTGCAGGTGAAGCGGCTCACCATGCACCGGGATCAGGAGTTGCGGCCGGGTCCAGGCGATCATGTCGCGCAATTCGTCGCGGCGCGGGTGGCCCGACACATGCACCAGGTGGTCGCGATCGGTAATGACCTCGACGCCCTGCGAGACCAGCCCGTTGATGATGGCGCCGACCGCCTTCTCGTTGCCGGGAATGGTGCGCGAGGAGAAGATCACGCTGTCGCCGCGGTTCAGCGTGATCTCGGGATGGTCGTCATTGGCGATGCGCGCCAGCGCCGCGCGGGCCTCGCCCTGGCTTCCGGTGCAGAGCGCCAGCACCTTGTCCTGCGGCAGGTGGCCATAGACCTCGGGCGAGCGGAAATTCTGCACGCCGTCGAGGAAACCGGTCTCGCGCGCCACCTGCACGACGCGCTCCATGGCGCGGCCGACCACGACGACCTCGCGATCGGCCGCTTTCGCCGCGTCTGCGACGGCCTTCAGCCGCGCGACATTGGAGGCGAACGTCGTGACGGCGACGCGGCCCTTGGCGGCCTTGACGAGGTCGATGATGGTCCTGGCGACTTCGGCTTCCGAGGGCGAGCGCCCTTCCCGCACCGCGTTGGTGGAATCGCCGATCAGGGCGAGAATGCCCTGGTCGCCGAGTTCGCGCAGGCGCCGCTCGTCGGTGGGACGGCCGATGATGGGGGTCGGGTCGATCTTCCAGTCGCCGGTGTGCAGCACCGTGCCGAGATCGGTGTGGATCGCCAGCGCATGCGACTCTGGGATGGAGTGCGCGACCGGAATGAATTCGACGTTGAAGGGGCCGATGTCCACACGACCGCCGGAGGGGATCACCGTCACGGGGATCTTTGGCGCATTGCGCTCGGCGGCGCACTTGGCCTCGAACAGCGCGGCGCTGAATTTCGTGGCGTAGATCGGGCATTTCAGCTTCGGCCAGAGATCGATGATGGCGCCGAAATGATCCTCATGGGCATGGGTCAGCACCAGGCCCATCAGGTTCTTGCGTTCCTTCTCGAGGAAGCTGACGTCGGGCATGATCAGGTCGATGCCCGGCAGATGCTCCTCGTCGCCGAAGGAGACGCCGAGATCGACCGCGAGCCAGGCACGCTGCTGGCGGTTGCCGAGGCCATAGATCGACAGGTTCATGCCGATCTCGCCGACGCCGCCCAGCGGCGCGAAGACCAGTTCGTCGGATTTCGCCATCACGCAGCTCCTACGGAGGCGGCCGAACCGAAGAACACCTCGCCGGCCGCCACCGGCAGGCGTCGGCCATCCGCGGTGCGGACGATGAGGCAACCGGTATCGTCTATGGTGTCGAAAATGCCTTCCAGCGTCATGGCTCCCGTGTTGACGGCGACCTTTTCGCCGAGGCCGGCGGCCCGTTCCAGCCACAGCCTGCGGATCTCGGCGAAGCCGCGGCCATCGTCCCAGATGCCGCGGAATTCGACCCAGGCATCCGAGAGGGCCGAGAACAGCTCCTCCGCACTGATCTGCACGCCGAGCGCCGCCAGGGAAACCGCAGGGGTCGGCGTGCCCTCGGGGGCTGCGACCACATTGGTGCCGATGCCCGCGACGACGGCCAGACGGTCGCCGATGGCTTCAGCCTCGAGGCCGATGCCGACCAGCTTGCGGCCGCCGGCAAGCACGTCGTTCGGCCATTTCAGGGCGTAGCGGGGGCGGCCCTCGCCGAGCCGCAGCGCGGCCTCCAGGCTGACCGCATCGAGCGCCCTGGCCTCGGCGAGGCCCGCGACGAAACCGATGGTGGCGGCGACCGCGGGAGCAATGTCGAGCACCTCGAGGACACTGGCGGCGAGATTGCCGCGCGGCGCGATCCACGGTCGCTGCCGCCGGCCGCGGCCGGCCGTCTGCTCCGAGGTCACGAACCACATCGGACCGCGTTCGCCGGCCCGGGCGTGCTCGATCGCTTCGGTGTTGGTCGAGCCGGTCCGCTCGAAGGCGGCGAGCCTGTAGCCCGCCGATACTGCACGAGGACCGAGCGCGAACCCCATCCTAGAACAGTGACTTTGCCGCCGCGGAGGCGACGGTGACGACGGGACCTGCGAACAGCGCGAACAGCAGGTTGAACAGGCCCGTGACGGCCAGCACCGTCCGCACCTCGATGCGCACGGGATCGACCTTGCCGGCCGGCTCGTCGAAATACATCGTCTTGACGATGGCGAGATAATAATAGGCGCCGACGACGCTGGTCAGCACGCCGATCACCGCGAGCGTGAACAGGTTCGCCTTGATGGCGGCGACGAACACGTACCATTTGGCGAAGAAGCCGGCGAGCGGCGGGATGCCCGCGAGCGAGAACAGCAGCATCGCGAACATGAAGGCGAGCAGCGGATTGGTCCGCGACAGGCCGGCAAAATCGCTGATCTGCTCCACGGGCTGGCCATTGCGGCGCATGGCGAGGATGATGGAGAAGGAGCCGAGCGTCATCGCGACATAGATCACGATGTACATCACGACGCCCTGGGCGCCCTCGACGGTGCCGGAGGCAAGGCCCACCAGGGCGAAGCCCATATGGCCGATCGAGGAATAGGCCATCAGGCGCTTGATGTTGCTCTGGCCGATCGCGGCAAAGGAACCGAGCGCCATCGAGGCGATGGCGACGAACACCAGGATCTGCTGCCATTGCGAGACGATGCCGGGGAATGCGGTCAGCGTGACGCGGGTGAACACCGCGAGCGCGGCGACCTTCGGCGCGGAGGCGAAGAAGGCGGTCACGGGCGTCGGCGCGCCCTCATAGACGTCCGGCGTCCACATGTGGAACGGCACCGCGGAGACCTTGAAGCAGAGACCGGCGAGCAGGAATACGAGGCCGAACACGAGGCCGACGTTGGAGACGGTCGCCACCGCGGCGATGCCGGCGAAATTCACCGTCCCGGTGAAGCCGTAGATCAGCGAGGCGCCGTAGAGCAGCATGCCCGAAGACAGCGCGCCCAGCACGAAGTATTTGAGGCCGGCTTCGGTCGACTTGGCGTTGTCTCGGTTCGAGGCCGCCACGACGTAGAGCGCCAGCGACATCAGCTCGAGGCCGAGATAGAGCGAGATCAGGTCGCCGGCCGAGATCAGCACCATCATGCCGAGCGTCGAGAGCAGCACGAGGATGGCGTATTCGAAAATACGGCGCGACGGGTCGGACAGGAACTCGGTCGACAGGATCAGAGTCACCGCCGAACCGACGATGGCCAGAATCTTCATGAAACGCGCGAAATCGTCGACGATGAAGCTGCCGCCGAAGGTGACCTGCTTGCCCGCGGGCACCAGATATTCGAGCACGCCGACGACGATCAGGAGCAGGACCGCGAGCGTGGTGACCGCACCCGTCGTCCCCTGCCCGCGGAAGGCACCGAGCATCAGGAGTGCCATGGCCCCGATCGCAAGCACGATCTCGGGCAGCACCGGCGCCAGTTGATAACCTGCAGTCTCAAAGCTCATGGCGATATCCTGACCTGCCCGATCACGGGAGGAGTGCGGCGGCCTTCACGGCCGTCACAGCGGTGTTGTAATTGGTAACAAGTTGCTGCACCGAGGCCGCCGACATGTCGAGCACCGGCTTCGGCCAGACGCCGAACAGGATGGTCAGCACGATCAACGGGAACAGCGTCAGGCTCTCCCGGAAGGTGAGATCCTTCATGCTCATCAGCGACGGCTTGACCAGGGCTCCGAACACCACCTTGCGGTAGAGCCACAGCGCGTAGGCGGCCGACAGGATGACGCCGAAGGTGGCGAAGAAGGCGGTCGGGATCGAGACCTTGAAGGTGCCGAGCAGCGTCATGAACTCGCCGACGAAGCCCGACGTGCCCGGCAGGCCGACATTGGCCATCGTGAAGACCATGAAGGTCAGCGCGTAGAGCGGCATCCGGTTGACGAGGCCGCCATAGGCCGCGATCTCGCGGGTGTGCATGCGGTCGTAGATGACGCCGACGCAGAGGAACAGCGCACCGGAAACGATGCCATGCGAGATCATCTGGAACACGCCGCCGGCGACGCCCTGCATGGTGCCGGCGAAGATGCCCATGGTGACGAAGCCCATATGCGCGACCGAGGAGTACGCGATCAGCTTCTTCATGTCCTCCTGCATCAGGGCGACCAGCGAGGTGTAGACGATCGCGATGGCCGAGAGCGTGAAGACGAACGGCGCGAAATCGTGCGAGGCCAGCGGGAACATCGGCAGCGAGAAGCGCAGGAAGCCGTAGCCGCCCATCTTCAGCATGATCGCCGCCAGCACCACCGAGCCCGCCGTCGGCGCCTCGACATGCGCGTCGGGCAGCCAGGTGTGCACCGGCCACATCGGCATCTTCACCGCGAAGGAGGCGAAGAAGGCCAGCCAGGCCCAGGTTTGCAGGGACCGCGGCACCGCCGTGTGCATCAGCGTCGGGATGTCGGTCGTGCCGGCGTTCCAGTACAGCGCCATGATGGCGAGCAGCATCAGGACCGAGCCGAGCAGCGTGTAGAGGAAGAACTTGAAGGAGGCGTAGACCCGGCGCGGGCCGCCCCAGACGCCGATGATCAGGAACATCGGGATCAGGCCACCCTCGAAGAACAGGTAGAACAGCACGAGATCGAGCGCCGAGAAGGTGCCGATCATCAGCGTTTCCAGGATCAGGAACGCCATCATGTATTCGCGGACGCGGTTGGTGACCGACTTCCAGCTCGCGACGATGCAGAACGGCATGATCGCGGTGGTCAGGATCACCAGCGGCAGCGAAATGCCGTCGACGCCCATGTGATAGGTGATGCCGGTCGCGAGCCAGTTCACCTTCTCCACGAACTGGAAGTCGGCGCTCGACGGGTCGAAGCGCATCACCAGGATCACCGACACCGCGAAGGTGATCAGCGTGGTCCACAGCGCGATCCAGCGCGAATTACGCCGGCTAGCCTCGTCATCGCCGCGGCTGAGATAGACAATCAGCGCGCCGACCAGCGGCAGGAACGTCGTGACCGAGAGAATGGGCCAGGTCGTCATTTACTGGCCTCCAAAGCCGAACATGAACCAGGTGATCAGGCCGGCGGCACCGATCAGCATGGCGAAGGCGTAGTGATAGAGATAGCCGGTCTGGATCTTCACGACGTTGCGGGTGACGTCGAGCACGCGGGCCGAAACGCCGTCGGGACCGAAACCGTCGATGATGAAGCCATCGCCCTTCTTCCAGAGCTGGTAGCCGATCCACTTCGCCGGACGGACGAAGATGATGTCGTACAGCTCGTCGAAGTACCATTTGTTGAGCAGGAATTTGTAGAGCATCGGCTGCGTCGTCGCGAGCTCCACCGGCAGATAGGGCCGGCGGATGTAGAACAGGTACGACACCAGGAAGCCCAGAACCATCATCACCGTCGGCAGGAAGGCGATGTGCTGAGGGATGTGGTGCATCTCCTCGATGATGTGCGGGTTCATCTTCAGCGACTCGCGGAAGAACTCCTCGATGCCGTAATGGCCGGTGAAGAGTTCCTTGAACGGCAGGCCGGCGACGAACGAGCCGACCGCCAGCACGCCGATCGGGATCAGCATCCAGATCGGAGCCTCGTGCGCGGCCTCGTAGTGGTGCTGGTCATGCGGCTCGCCGTGGAAGGTCTTGAAGATCAGGCGCCAGGAGTAGAACGAGGTCAGGCCGGCGGCGACGATCGTCATGATGAAGCCGTACACCGCGAACGGATTGTGCGAGGCATAGGCCGCCTCGATGATCGCGTCCTTGGAGAAATAGCCGGCGGTGAGCGGGAAACCGGTCAGGGCCAGCGTGCCGACCACCATCACCGCATAGGTGTAGGGGATCTTCTTCCAGAGGCCGCCCATGTTGCGGATGTCCTGCTCGTGGTGCATCGCGTAGATCACCGAGCCGGAGCCCAGGAACAGCAGCGCCTTGAAGAAGGCGTGCGTGAACAGGTGGAACATGCCGACCGAATAGGCCCCTGCTCCCATCGCCACGAACATGTAGCCGAGCTGCGAACAGGTCGAATAGGCGACGATCCGCTTGATATCGTTCTGGACGAGACCGATCGTGGCCGCGAAGAACGCGGTGGTCGCGCCGAAGAACATGACCACGGCCTGCGCGTTCGGCGCGAGCTCGAACAGCGGCGACAGCCGCGCCACCATGAAGACGCCGGCGGTGACCATGGTCGCGGCGTGGATCAGCGCCGACACCGGGGTCGGGCCTTCCATCGCGTCCGGCAACCAGGTGTGCAGCAGGAACTGCGCCGACTTGCCCATCGCGCCCATGAACAGCAGGAGGCAGGTCAGGGTCAGCGCGTCGACGTGCCAGCCGAGGAAGTTGATGGTCTTGCCGGTGAGGCCGGGCGCGGCATGGAAGATGGTCTCGAAATCGGTCGAGCCCGCCAGCATGAAGATCGCGAAGATGCCGAGCGCGAAGCCGAAATCGCCGACGCGGTTGACCACGAAGGCCTTGATGGCGGCGGCGTTCGCCGACGGCTTCTGGAACCAGAAGCCGATCAGCAGATAGCTGGCGAGACCGACGCCCTCCCAGCCGAAGAACAGCTGCACGAGGTTGTCCGCCGTCACCAGCATCAGCATGGCGAAGGTGAACAGGCTGAGATAACCGAAGAAGCGCGGCCGGTTCGGATCCTCGTCCATGTAGCCGATGGAATAGAGGTGCACGAGCGAGGACACGGTGGTGACCACCACCAGCATCACCGCGGTGAGCGTGTCGACGCGCAGCGTCCACCAGACCTGCAGGTCGCCCGAGAAGATCCAGGGCAGCAGCTGGATCCGGTAGTCGTGGTGCATGAAGCCCACATCGACCAGCGTCATCCAGGACAGCGCCGCCGACACGAACAGCAGCGCCGTCGTGATCAGCTCCGCGCCGCGAGACCCCGCCGCCGGCGGCTCCGCCGGACCGTGGCTGTGATCGTCATGGCCGTGATCGTCATGGCCGTGATGGTCATGGCCGTGATGGTCATGGGCCGCCGAGGCGTGAGCGCCGTGGCCGTGATCGCCATGATGCTCGACCTCGTCGCCCGAGGGGTTGCGGGCATGCGCGCCGAACAGCGCGATCAGGCCGGCGAGGACGGCGCCGAGCAGAGGCAGGAAAACGATAGCCTGAACCATGATCGAGCTCAGCCCTTCATCAGATTGACGTCCTCAACCGCGATCGAGCCGCGGTTGCGGAAATAGACCACCAGGATGGCGAGACCGATGGCGGCTTCAGCGGCCGCGACGGTCAGCACCAGCAATGCGAAGACCTGGCCGACGATGTCGCCGAGGAAGGTCGAGAACGCCACGAGGTTGATGTTGACCGAGAGCAGGATCAGCTCGATCGACATCAGGATGACGATGATGTTCTTGCGGTTCAGGAAGATGCCGAGGATGCCGAGCGTGAACAGGATCGCGCCGACCGCCAGATAGTGTCCGAGCCCGATCGTCATTTCACCCACTCCGCCGCGTCGCTGTCCTGGAGACCCTGGCCGACGGCCACCTTGCGCACCGCCATCGCCATCTCGGGCGTGCGGGCGTTCTGCACGTTGATGTCCTGCCGCTTGACGCTCGCCTTGTGGCGCAGCGTCAGCACGATGGCGCCGATCATGGCCACCAGCAGCACCATGCCCGAGAGCTGGAAGTAGTGGATGTACTTCGTATAGAGCACGAGACCGAGCGCCTCGGTGTTCGAGACGTTGGTCGGGATCGCCGCGGTGATCGTCTTGGCGACGCCGGGATTGATGACCCAGGCGCCGACGGTCAGCAGCAGCTCGAACAGGAAGATGCCGCCGATCACGACACCGACCGGCAGATACTGGATGAAGCCTTCCCGCAGCTCGAGGAAGTCGACGTCCAGCATCATGATCACGAACAGGAACAGCACCGCGACCGCGCCGACATAGACCACGATCAGCATCATGCCGAGGAACTCGGCGCCCATCAGCACGAACAGGCCGGAGGCGTTCACGAAGGCCAGGATCAGGTACAGCACGGAGTGCACGGGATTGCGCGAGACAATCACCATCACCGCCGAGGCGACGCAGACGCCGGCGAAGAGATAGAAGAACAGCGCGGGAAGGATCATGCTCTCATCTCACCGGTAAGGCGCGTCGAGCTCGATCGCCTTGGCGATCTCGCGTTCCCAGCGGTCGCCATTGGCGAGCAGCTTGGCCTTGTCATAGAACAGCTCCTCGCGGGTCTCGGTCGCGAACTCGAAGTTCGGACCTTCGACGATGGCGTCGACCGGGCAGGCTTCCTGGCAGAGGCCGCAATAGATGCATTTCACCATGTCGATGTCGTAGCGCACCGTGCGGCGGGTGCCGTCGTTGCGGCGCGGGCCGGCCTCGATGGTGATGGCCTGCGCCGGGCAGACCGCCTCGCACAGCTTGCAGGCGATGCAGCGCTCTTCGCCGTTCGGATAGCGGCGCAGCGCATGCTCGCCGCGGAAGCGCGGCGAGATCGGCCCCTTCTCGAACGGATAGTTCAGCGTCGGCTTCGGCTGGAAGAAATATCGCATGGCGAGGAAGAACGCCGAGACGAATTCCGACAGCAGAAGCGAGCGTGCGGTGGCGTTGATGTTGATACCCATGACGGCCCTCACTTCGGCGCGATGCCGGCGAAATGCAGCACGCCGGCCACCACGATCACCATCACCAGCGACAGCGGCAGGAACACCTTCCAGCCGAGGCGCATCAGTTGGTCGTAGCGGTAGCGCGGCACGATCGCCTTGGCCATCGCGAACAGGAAGAACATGAAGAACAGCTTGAGCGAGAACCAGATGATCCCCGGCACCCAGTTGAAGGGCGGCAGGTCCACCGGCGGCAGCCAGCCGCCGAGGAACAGGATCGTCGCCATCGCGCACATCGTGACGATCGCGACATACTCGCCGAGCATGAACAGCAGATACGGGGTCGAGCCGTACTCGACCATGAAGCCGGCAACGAGCTCGGACTCGGCTTCGACGAGGTCGAAGGGCGGCCGGTTGGTCTCCGCCAGCGCCGAGACGTAGAACACCACGAACATCGGGAACAGCGGCCAGACGTACCAGTTCAGGATCGTCAGCTGCGGCAGCCCGATCAGGCTGGCGAGGCCACGCGTGTGCTGGGCCTCGACCACGGCCGTAAGGTTCAGGGTACCGGCGCAGAGCAGCACGGTGATGATGACGAAGCCGATCGAGACTTCATACGACACCATCTGCGCCGCCGACCGCAGCGCGGCCAGGAACGGATATTTCGAGTTCGACGACCAGCCGGCCATGATGATGCCGTAGATCGACAGCGACGAGATCGCGAAGATGAAGAGGATGCCGACATTGATGTCGGAGATCACCCAGCCGAGATTGGTCGGGATCACCGCCCAGGCCGCGAGCGCGAGCACGCAGGACACCAGCGGCGCCAGCAGGAACACGCCCTTGTTGGCGCCGGCCGGAATGATCGGCTCCTTCAGCACGAATTTCAGGAGGTCGGCGAAGGATTGCAGGAGCCCCCAGGGGCCGACCACGTTCGGACCGCGGCGGATCTGCACCGCCGCCCAGATCTTGCGGTCGGCGAGCAGGATGTAGGCGATCGCGATCAGGAGGACGACGAGCACGAGGACGCTCTGCGCGATCATGATGATCAGCGGCCAGAGGAAGCCGGTCCAGAAGCCGCTTTGAAAGAATTCCATCAGCTCACTCCGCTGCGGTCAGCATGTGCCCGGAGGCAAGCCGCGAGCATTCCGCCATCACGGCGGAGGCACGCGCGATTGGGTTGGTCAGATAGAAGTCCTCGACCAGCGGCTTGAACGGCGCCTTCTCCGGCGAGCCACCCTTGCCGGCCAGCTTCCTGATCTGGTCGGCGGAGCCGGCCTCGATCTGGTCGAGGCGGATCAGGTGGGGCACCGCCTTGAAGATCGCCTGGCGGAGCGCCGCCAGCGAGTCGTAGGGCAGCTTGTTGCCGAGCGCTTCGGACAGCGCGCGAATGATCGCCCAATCCTCGCGGGCTTCGCCCGGCGGGAACGCGGCGCGGCCGGTCATCTGCACGCGGCCTTCCGTATTGACGTAGATCGCGGACTTCTCGGTGTAGGCGGCGGCCGGCAGGATCACGTCGGCCCGATGCGCGCCGCGGTCACCATGGGTGCCGATATAGACGACGAACGTGCCGTCCGGCACCTTGATCTCGTCGGCACCGAGCAGGAACAGAAGGTCGAGCGTTCCGAAGGTCGTCATCTGGGCCGCGTTGAGCCCGCCCTGCCCGGCCGTGAAGCCGATGTCGAGCGCGCCGACGCGGGAGGCGCTCTCATGCAGCACGCCGAAACCGTTCCAGCCGTCCTTGACCGCGCCGACATCGAGCGCGAGCTTGGCGGCGGCGGCGAGAATGGCGGCGCCGTCATGACGTGCGGCAGCACCGGCACCGACCAGGATGATCGGAGCCTTGGCGTTCTTCAGCACGTCCATGAAGGAGTGCTTGCCGGCCGCCAGCTCCGCCAGCGTTTCAGTGCCCGCGCCGAGATGATCGTAATCGTAGGTCAGTTCGGCCTTGGCGCCGATCACGCCGACCCTGAAGCCGCCGGCACGCCAGCGCTTGCGGATGCGGGCGTTGAACACGGCCGCCTCTTTCCGCGGGTTGGCGCCGATGATCAGCAGCGCATCGGCCTGCTCGACGCCGGCCAGCGTCGGATTGAAGATGTAGGAGCCGCGGCCGAGCGCGGGATCGAAGGCATCGCCGCCCTGCACCGCCAGATTGGCGGACCCGAACCTGGCGAGCAGCTCCTTCAGCGCGAACATCTCCTCGACGCCGGCAAGATCGCCCGCGATCGCGCCGGTGCGCTTGCCGTCGGTCCGCCCCGCCTTGGCCGCGATCGCGGCGAAGGCTTCGGGCCAGCTCGCCGCCCGCAGCTTGCCGGCTTCACGGATATAGGGCCTGTCGAGACGCTGGGTGCGCAAGCCATCGACGATGTGACGGGTCTTGTCGGAGATCCACTCCTCGTTGACCGCCTCGTTGATGCGAGGCAGCACGCGCATCACCTCGCGGCCGCGGGTGTCGACCCGGATCGCCGAGCCGATCCCGTCCATGACGTCGATCGACTGGGTCTTGCCGAGCTCCCACGGGCGTGCCGCGAAGGCATAGGGCTTGGAGGTCAGCGCGCCGACCGGGCAGATGTCGACGAGATTGCCCTGCAGTTCCGAGGTCAACGCATGCTGGAGGTAGGTCGTGATCTCCATGTCCTCGCCGCGGCCGGTGGCCCCCATCTCGGGCGCACCGGCGACTTCCGCCGAGAAGCGGACGCAGCGCGTGCACTGGATGCAGCGGTTCATCGAGGTCTTGACCAGCGCGCCGAGATATTTGTCCTCGACCGCGCGCTTGTTCTCTGCGAAGCGGCTGGTATCGACACCATAGCCCATCGCCTGATCCTGCAGGTCGCACTCGCCGCCCTGATCGCAGATCGGGCAGTCCAGCGGATGGTTGATGAGCAGGAACTCCATCACGCCTTCGCGCGCCTTCTTCACCATCGGCGAACGCGTGGAGATTTCCGGCGGCTCGCCCTTCGGACCCGGACGGCAGTCGCGCACGCCCCAGGCGCAGCTCGCCACCGGCTTCGGGCCGCCCTTCACCTCGACGAGGCACATCCGGCAATTGCCGGCGATCGACAGCCGCTCGTGATAGCAGAAGCGCGGAATCTCGGCGCCCGCGGCCTCGCACGCCTGAAGCAGCGTGTACTCGGCGGGAACGTCGATCTCTTTGCCGTCGATGATGAGCTTGGTCATGTCTCTTACTCCGCCGCGACCATGTTCACGGGGTCGCGGACGCCGATGTCATCGATATCGGCCTTGTGCGAATATTCGTCGATGCGCGCTTCGATCTCGTGACGGAAGTGCGTGATCAGGCCCTGGATCGGCCACGCGGCCGCATCGCCCAGCGCGCAGATGGTGTGGCCTTCGATCTGCTTGGTGACCTCGAGCAGCATGTCGATCTCGCGCTTGTGGGCGCGACCTTCGGCCATGCGGGTGAGGACGCGCCACATCCAGCCGGTGCCCTCGCGGCACGGCGTGCACTGGCCGCAGCTCTCGTGCTTGTAGAAATAGGAGATGCGGGCGATGGCGCGGATCAGGTCGGTCGACTTGTCCATCACGATCACCGCCGCGGTGCCGAGGCCCGAGCGCAGCTTGCTCAGACTGTCGAAATCCATCGGCGTATCGATGATCTGCTCGGCCGGCACCATGCGCACCGACGAGCCGCCGGGGATCACGGCCTTCAGATTGTCCCAGCCGCCGCGGATGCCGCCGCAATGCTTGTCGATCAGCTCGCGGAACGGAATGCCCATGGCTTCTTCGACGTTGCAGGGACGCTCGACATGGCCGGAGATGCAGAACAGCTTGGTGCCGACATTGTTCGGCCGGCCGATGCCGGCGAACCAGGCCGCGCCGCGGCGCAGGATGGTCGGCGCCACCGCGATCGACTCGACGTTGTTGACGGTGGTCGGGCAGCCGAACAGGCCGACATTGGCGGGGAACGGCGGCTTGAGACGCGGCTGGCCCTTCTTGCCCTCGAGACTTTCGAGCAGCGCGGTCTCCTCGCCGCAGATATAGGCGCCGGCGCCGTGCGCGACGTAGATGTCGAACGGCCAGCCGTTGACATTGTCCTTGCCGACCAGCTTGGCCTCGTAGGCTTGGTCGATCGCCGCCTGCAGATGCTCGCGCTCGCGGATGAACTCGCCGCGGACATAGATGTAGCAGGCATGCGCGTTCATCGCGCAGCTCGCGATCAGGCAGCCTTCGATCAGAAGATGCGGATCGTGCCGCATGATCTCCCGATCCTTGCAGGTGCCGGGCTCGGATTCGTCGGCATTGACGACGAGGTAGCTCGGTCGGCCGTCGGTCGATTCCTTCGGCATGAACGACCATTTCAGACCGGTCGGGAATCCGGCGCCACCGCGGCCGCGCAGGCCCGAGGCCTTCATCTCGTTGATGATCCAGTCACGACCCTTGTCGATGATGGCCTTGGTGCCGTCCCAGGCACCGCGACGCCGCGCGCCCTCGAGCCCCCAATCGTGGAGGCCGTAGAGGTTCGTAAAGATGCGGTCCTTGTCCTCGAGCATGTCAGTGCTTTCCGATCAACTATTGGACTGCTTGTAGGCGAGTCCGGCGGCGCAGGCGGCGAAGGTCGCCGCCCACAGCAGACTGGATTCCAGCGACGCATTCAGGCCGAAGCGTTGCAGCAGAAAGATGAAGGTCGCCGCCACGACGGCGTGCATCGCGATGAAGCCCCATTTCCCCATGGCTGCGCTCCCCTGCACTGCTGGCGACATGAAACCACGCATCAGGTGGTCTCCTTGAGCGTGGTCGGCCCGCCGATCGGCGCCGAGAACTGGCGGCCATTCTGCGGACCGGGCTTGGGCGGATTGCCGGCGGCGAAGCCGTCGAGCACCTTGCCGAAGCTTTCCGTGGTCAGGTCCTCATAGGTGTCCTTGCCGATCATCACCATCGGCGCGTTCACGCAGGATCCAAGGCACTCCACCTCTTCCCAGCTGAAATTGCCGTCCTTGGAGAGATGGAAGGGATCATGATGGATCCGGCTCTCGCAGACGTGGATCAGGTCCTCGGCGCCGCGCAGGCGGCACGGCGTGGTGCCGCAGACCTGGACGTGGGCCTTCTTGCCGACCGGTGCGAGCTGGAACATCGTGTAGAAGGTCGCGACCTCGAGCACGCGGATATAGGGCATATCCAGCATGTCGGCGACGACGCGGATCGCGGCCTCCGAGACCCAGCCGTCGTGCTGCTCCTGGGCCCGCCACAGGATGGCGATGACCGCGGAGGCCTGGCGGCCCTCGGGATATTTCGCGATCTGCTGCCTGGCGAAGGCGAGGTTTTCCTCCGTGAACGCAAAGCTCGCGGGCTGGACTTCCTTCGGTGCTAGTCGGCGGACGGACATGTCTTCAATCTCTCACTGCAGGCGGCGCGCGATGTTTGCATTCAGGGCTTCGATCCTGCCCTGCCAGAATGCGCTCGCGGTGCCGAAAACGTTGTAGCCGACGTGGGTCGAGACCTTGATGCGGTCGAGGATCGACAGATCGTTGACGGTCTCCATCCGCCTGCTGCGCGGATCGAACACGATCAGCTTCAGCGGGGTCTGTTCGAGGATGTAGCGCGACACTGCGTGCGAACGGTCGCTGCCGTGCTCCTCGCACATGATGACGCTGTCGGTCTGGAGCAGCCGGGCACCGCCCTTGATCGCTTCGATCTCGACGCCCTCGACGTCGAGCTTGATGAGATATTTGCCTGTTGCGGCGACCTTGCCGTCGTCGATCAGATTGTCCAGCGCGAGCACCGGCACCTCCTCACCGCCCGCCGACACGTCGCCGGCGATGCTGAAGGCCTCATGCTTTGTGCCCGAAAGACGCGCGGTGCCGCGCGCCGCGCCGATCGCGCATTTCATCGTCTCGAAACGGTTACCGTTGACGCGGGCATTGTTGGCGAGCTTCGGATAGTTCTGGCCCGACGGCTCGATCGCGATCACCCGGTGCGCACCGAGCGGCCTGCTCGACACCATCACCGACCAGTAGCCGAAATTGGCGCCGCAATCGAGCAGCGTGTAGTCGACGTCGATGGAGTCGGAGAACAAGAGCTCAAGTTCGTCCTCGTAATTGTAGGACCGGTTGAGCAGCTTGCTCCAATAGCCGTCGCCATACGGGAATTCGAACACGGCGTCGGGGTTGAGCCGGATCGCGATGTTGCGCTCCGGCAGCGTCTTGCGCAGCAGATTGGCACAGGCGATGTAGCCCATGTGCGAGAAGTGCGAGGAGATCTTCGAGCCCGTCACCAGCGCCAGGGCAGCCGTCCGCTCCCACAGGTTGGCCCCTTCCAGGGCCCCCGAGGCACGGTCGAACTGAATCGGCGCCTGCGCCATCACCGATCGACCTCTCCGAACACGATGTCGAGCGAGCCCAGGATCGCCGAGACGTCGGCGAGCAGATGGCCGCGGCAGATGTGGTCCATGGCCTGGAGATGGGCGAAGCCCGGCGCGCGGATCTTGCACTTGTAGGGCTTGTTGGTGCCGTCCGAGACCAGATAGACGCCGAACTCGCCCTTGGGCGCCTCGACCGCGGCATAGACCTCGCCGGCCGGCACGTGGACGCCTTCGGTGTAGAGCTTGAAGTGATGGATCAGCGCTTCCATCGAGCGCTTCATCTCGCCCCGGCGCGGCGGCGCGACCTTGTTGTCGGCGACGACGACGGGACCCTTGCCCTCGGGCGCGTTCAGCTTCTGGATGCACTGCTTCATGATGCGCACCGACTGGCGCATCTCTTCCATGCGGATCAGATAGCGATCGTAGCAGTCGCCGTTCTTGCCGATCGGAACGTCGAAATCCATCTCGGCGTAGCATTCATAGGGCTGCGACTTGCGCAAATCCCAGGCCGCGCCCGAGCCGCGCACCATCACGCCCGAGAAGCCCCACTCCCAGGCCTCCTTGAGCGAGACCACGCCGATGTCGACGTTGCGCTGCTTGAAGATGCGGTTGGCGGTGAGCAGGCGATCGAGATCGTCGACCACCTTGAGGAAGGGATCGCACCAGGCCGCGATGTCGTCGACGAGCTTCTGCGGAAGGTCCTGATGCACACCTCCGACCCGGAAGAACGCCGCGTGCATGCGGCTGCCCGAGGCGCGCTCGTAGAACACCATCAGCTTCTCGCGCTCTTCGAAGCCCCACAGCGGCGGGGTCAGCGCGCCGACGTCCATCGCCTGCGTGGTGACGTTGAGAAGATGCGACAGGATGCGGCCGATCTCGCAATAGAGCATGCGGATCAGCTGGCCGCGGCGCGGCACCTCGATGCCGAGCAGCTTCTCGGCCGCGAGGCAGAAGGCGTGCTCCTGGTTCATCGGCGCGACGTAATCGAGCCGGTCGAAATAAGGGATCGCCTGCAGATAGGTCTTCTGCTCGATCAGCTTCTCGGTGCCGCGGTGAAGCAGGCCGATATGGGGATCGACACGCGCGACGACCTCGCCGTCCAGTTCCAGCACGAGGCGCAGCACGCCGTGGGCCGCCGGATGCTGCGGCCCGAAATTGATCGTGAAATTACGGAGGTCCTGGGATTGCTCGTTCATGATCAGCTCTTCGGCCCCGCTTTTTCATCGCCAGGCAGCACCGGATAGTCGGCACCTTCCCACGGAGACAAAAAGTCGAACTTGCGGAATTCCTGGTTGAGCCGGACCGGCTCATAGACCACCCGCTTCTCCTGGTCGTCGTAGCGGACCTCGACGAAGCCGGTGAGCGGGAAGTCCTTGCGCAGCGGATGCCCCTCGAAACCGTAATCGGTGAGGAGCCGGCGCATGTCGGGATGGCCGACGAAGATCACGCCGTAGAGATCGTAGGCCTCGCGCTCGAACCAGTCGGCGCCCGGGAAGACCTCGATCAGCGACGGGACCTGCGTGGTCTCGTCCGCCTGGGCGCGAAGCCGGATCCGCGCGTTCAGCGTCGGGGACAGGAAGTGATAGATCACGTCGAACCGCTTCTCGCGATCGGGGTAGTCGACCGCGGTCACGTCGGTGATGTTGACGAAACGGCAGTTCGGGTCATCGCGGAGGTACTTGACCACCTCGACGATGCGCGCCGCTTCGACATCAACCGTGAGCTGGTTGAAGGCGACCGTATGACCCGTGGCGGCGCCCGGAAGCGCGCTCACGATCGTCTGCCCAAGGGCGTCGAGCTTGCCGTCGTCCATGCCGTAAAACCTTAGCGTTCGATGGTGCCGGTGCGGCGGATCTTCTTCTGCAGCAGCAGCACGCCATAGAGCAGCGCTTCCGCCGTGGGCGGACAGCCCGGCACGTAGATGTCGATCGGCACGATGCGATCGCAGCCGCGGACGACCGAGTAGGAATAGTGATAGTAGCCGCCGCCATTGGCGCAGGAGCCCATCGAGATGACGTAACGCGGCTCCGGCATCTGGTCGTAGACCTTGCGCAGCGCCGGCGCCATCTTGTTGGTCAGCGTTCCCGCCACGATCATCACGTCGGACTGGCGCGGCGAGGCACGCGGCGCGAAGCCGAAGCGCTCGACGTCGTAGCGCGGCATCGACACCTGCATCATCTCGACCGCACAGCAGGCGAGACCGAAGGTCATCCACATCAGCGAGCCGGTCCGGGCCCAGGTGATGAGATCGTCGGTCGCCGCCACGAAGAAGCCCTTGTCGGACAATTCGGCGTTGACCTCGAGGAAGAACGGGTCATTGGCCCCGACCGGCTTGCCGGTCGACGGATCCAGAATGCCCTTGGGGGCCTGAGCGATCGCCGGCCCGGCCGATGGTGCAGCGTTCAGTCCCATTCCAGGGCCCCCTTCTTCCACTCATAGGCGAACCCGACCGTCAGCACGCCGAGGAACACCAGCATGGACCAGAACCCGGTCGCGCCGAGCTTTCCGAACGCCACGGCCCACGGAAACAGGAAGGCAACTTCGAGGTCGAAGATGATGAAGAGGATGGCCACCAGGTAGAAGCGGACATCGAACTTCATGCGCGCGTCGTCGAAGGCGTTGAAGCCGCACTCATAGGCCGACAATTTTTCGGGATCGGGCTGCTGGAATGCGACGATGAAGGGCGCGATCAGCAGCACGAGGCCAATGATGCCAGCCACCCCTATGAAGACGACGAGGGGAAGGTAGTTCTGTAGAATGCCGCTCATTGACGAGCCCTTTTTCCCGCAGCATCGGGACAGCCACGGATTCATCCGATTTGGAATTATTCTGAGCCTTAGCGCAGTGCACCAATGGGCGCAAGACACGCGCGTTTCAGGCCCTTTTCCGCTCCCCCGCCGGTGGAAAATCCCGGAATCACCCCGCGGCTGGTATGGAGCAGATCGCCAAACGCGGCAAGCAGGATCCCGAATTTCTGCCGGCTTTGGCCGTAATCTCCCGGATGCAACGCGCCCTGCGCGATCAGGAGTGCACATCTCATCAAATGCGCGTCACAAGGCGGACGCGAAGCAATGCCCTCTGCCCGGAACATATCAGCCATGGGCGCCTGGCAAAGCGGGAGCTCGCGCCGGACGAGCCAACGGCTCAGCGCTGGTTCTTTTCCGCCTCGAGCATCGCTTCGGCGGTCGCCGTCAGGCGATCGATCTGCTGCAGCAGCGTCTCGAACTCGTCCTTGCTCAGCTGGTCGAGCAATTGCCGATTTCGCTGCTGCGCCCCCGCCACGATCACATCGTGGGCGGCAAGACCCGCCGGAGTGAGCGACACCAGCACCTCGCGGCTGTCCTTCGGGTTCGCCGTCTTCGCGATCAGCTTGCGCGCGACGAGAGCGGCGAGCGCCCGGCTGATCTGTCCCTTGTCCTGCCCCACGGCCTCGGCCAGACGCGCCACGCTCATCGGTGGCCGGCGTCCGAGCGAGGCGACCAGGCCGAACTCGACCGAAGATAGTCCGGCGAGACGCTTGTAGCGCAGGATCGCGCCGCGCTTGAGCAGATTGGCGAGCACCATCAGCCGCGACGACAGCATTACGGTGATCGGCGCAGGCGACCCGTTTTCATCCGCATCCGGCGGCATAATCTCGCTCTTGCTCGGTGGCTGGCTCATGACCTCACCTCTGCCAACAAAGCCGGAGCCTGCCAAGCCACCGCGCGCGCCCACCAGTGCCAGCCCGGGTCGCCCCGGCAACGTCAGCGATCGAGATCGTTGACATTGTCATCGAATTATCTTTCACTGCGTTCGCACTCAAGAACGACCCGGCCATCCAAGGCCTGCGGCGGGAGGAACAGGATGAGCATCACCCAGCGGGATCGCGATCTCGGGACCGCCTATGCCATGAAGCCGGCCCATACGCGCGCCGAGCTGACCTCGGTCGTGCGGGGCACGCCGATGGGCGAATTGTTGCGGCGCTACTGGCATCCGGTCGGCCTCGCCGCCGATGCCACCGCAACGCCGAGAAAGGTGCGCGTGCTCGGCGAGGATCTGATCCTGTTCCGTGACGGGCACGGCCGTGCCGGCCTGCTGCACGCCCGCTGCTGTCATCGCGGCACCACGCTCTATTACGGCAAGGTCGAGGATGACGGCATTCGCTGCTGCTATCACGGCTGGAAGTTCGACACCGAGGGCCACTGCCTCGAACAGCCCTGCGAACCCGCCGGCGGCCAGTTCAGGGACAAGGTGCGCCAGCCCTGGTACCCGGTCGAGGAGCGCTACGGGCTGATCTTCGCCTATATGGGTCCGGCCGAAAAGCGCCCCGTGCTGCCGCGCTACGATTGCCTGGAGACGATGGGTGAGGGCGAATTCGTCGAGGCCGACGATTCCTCGATCGGCGGCGGCGGGCCCGCGATCATCCCGTGCAACTGGCTCCAGCACTTCGAGAACGTGGTCGATCCCTACCACGTGCCGGTACTGCACGGCTCGTTCTCCGGCCCGCAATTCACCGACATGATGGCCTCGATGCCCGAGGTGACGTTCGAGCGGACGCCGCGCGGGGTCGCCGTGCGCTCGGTCCGCAGGCAGGACGACGGCAAGGTGTTCTATCGCGTCACCGAGGCGGCGCTGCCCACCCTGCGCGTCGTGCCCAATCCGCGCGTCGCGCAATTCGCCCGGGTCGAGTCGATCGGCTGGACCCTGCCGATCGACGACACGTCGTTTCGCATCTACGTCGCCGGCCGGGTCAGGAATGCCGGCGACATCGGCCGCATGCGCTCGAAGTTCAACGGCAAGTTCTGGTGGGACATGACCGAGCAGGAGCACCAGCAATTCCCCGGCGACTACGAGGCGCAGGTCGGACAGGGCGACATCACCATCCATTCCGAAGAGCATTTCGGCCAGAGCGACCGCGGCATCCTGATGATCCGGCGCATGCTGAGCGACCAGCTGGAGGCCCTGGCAGCGGATCGCGATCCGATCGGCGTGTCGTTCGACGCCGGCGCGGCGCCGGTTGCCTTCGAAGCGGGGAATTACATCCGCGACGCGTGACGATCCCGGCCGGAACGGGCTGGACCGACAACGATAACAAAGACAGATTGGGGGGAAGCAATGGTCGACGTGACATCACAGGTGTCGGCGCAACCGGCCGCCGCGGCAACGCCGTCGGCGCGGCGGTATTACGTGCTCGGGCTGCTCACCATCATATACGCCCTGAACTTTCTCGACCGCACGATCTTCAACGTCCTGATCGAGCCCATCAAGAAGGAATTCCAGCTCAGCGACACCATGATGGGCCTGCTCGCCGGGTTCGGCTTCGCCCTCTTCTATTCCCTGCTCGGCATCCCCATCGCGCGCGTGGCCGACCGGCTCAACCGCCGCAACATCGTGGCGGTGGCGTTTGCGTTCTGGAGCGCCATGACGGCACTGTGCGGAGCAGCCTCCAGCGTCACCTCGCTCGCGCTCGCCAGGATCGGCGTCGGCATCGGCGAGTCCGCAGGCTCGCCCGCCTCCCAGTCGATCGTCGCCGACCTCTTCACCAAGAACGAGCGCCCGCGCGCGCTCGGCATCTACGCGATCGGGACCTATCTCGGCGTCTTTCTCGGCTATTTCGTCGGCGGCTACATCAACCAGCACTATGGCTGGCGCATGGCCTTCTACGTCGCCGGCCTGCCCGGCATCCTGCTCGCGCTGGTGTTGTGGCTGACGATCTCGGAGCCGCGACGCGGCGCGATGCAGGAGAGCTTCGTGCCCGAACCGCTGGGGCCGACGCTGCGCTTCCTCGCCTCGCAGAAGAGCTTCGTGATCGTCCTGATCGGCTTTTGCCTCACCACCTATACGAACTACGCGACCGCGGCCTGGATCCCCCCGTTCCTTGCCCGCGTGCACCACCTGTCGAGCGCCGAGATCGGCACCTATGCCGGCACATTCAAGGGGCTTGCCGGCATGTCCGGCACCCTGCTCGGCGGCTTCGTCGTCGCGCAAATCAGCCGCCGCGACGATCGCTGGAAGCTGTGGGCGCCGGCGATCACCTCCGGCATCGCCGGCCCGGTGTTCGCGCTCTGCATGCTGACGCAGGATTTCGCGATGATGGTCGCCATGCTGGCGCTGACATCGTTCCTGGTCGGATTCCATCTCGGGCCGATCTTCGCGATCGCGCAGACGGTGGCGAAACCGAGCATGCGGGCGCTCGCCTCCGCCCTCATCGCCCTCACCGCCACCTGCTTCGGCCAGGGCGTCGGCCCGCTCGCCGTCGGGGTGGTCAATGATGCCCTGAAAGGGGCTTACGGCCCGGACGCGGTCCGCTACTCGCTGCTGTCGGCGGCGGTCACGACCACGCTCGGCGCCCTGCTGTTCGTGTGGGCCGCCCGCACCATCCGGGGCGACATCGGCCGGGCCGCGTGAGGCCGTTCGGCCGCAAGCCTGGCGAAACCTTGCAGGCGCAGAATGAAACCATTTTGCGGAACCCGCGAAACCTTCCGGAAACAGATGGACCTTACAAGGGGCCCCGTAGACGGCGGCTAAGCCCGTCGGGAGGCTCCGATGAACCACTCAATCCATTCCGCAGATCGTACGACGCACCTGAAGATCGTGGTGGTGGCGCTGGTGGCCGGTATCGCAGTTGCCGGTTTCGGCATCGCAGCCCGCACCAATGCCGACTATGCCCAGACCGCCCAGTCGACCCAGGTGATCAAGGCCGGCAAGCCCGTGGCGATCACCAGCGCAGGCACCACGCAGATCCGCTGACCGCGTCGCAGCGAGCGTGCACACGGCCGCCTCCGGGCGGCCTTTTTCGTCTCCGAACCTCGTCCGGCTAGCTGTCCAGCACCTCGCGGACCTTGTCGGCGAGCTGGTCGATGCTGAAGGGCTTGGCCAGGAAATGGGTGCCGGGATCGAGCACGCCGTTGTGAACGACGGCGTTGCGCGTATAGCCGGTCATGTAGAGCACCTTCAGGAGCGGCAGCATTCCGGAAACGACGTTCGCAAGCTCACGCCCCGTCATGTCGGGCATGACGACGTCGGTCAGAAGCAGATGCGGCCGGACCCCGCCGCCAAGCAGTTTGACCGCCTGCGGTCCGCTCGCGGCGACCAGCACCGTGTAGCCGAGTTGCTGGAGCGCTTCGGCCGCGAAGGCGCGGACGCGCTCTTCGTCCTCGACCAGCAGGATGATCTCCTCCGGACTGCCCGCCCGGTCGCCGCCCATCGGGCGATGCGGTTCGGGCGCGGCCGCCTCCCCGTCGTAGCGGGGCAGATAGATCTTCACCGTCGTGCCGTGCCCGACTTCCGAATAGAGCCTCACCTGACCGCCGGATTGCCTGACGAAGCCGAACACCTGGCTGAGGCCGAGCCCGGTGCCCTTGCCGACGTCCTTGGTGGTGAAGAAGGGATCGAACGCCTTTGCCATGACATCGGGCGACATGCCCGTGCCCTGGTCCGACACGGAGATCTGGACATACTGGCCGGCGGGCAGGTCGAAGGCCTCGGCATCCGCCGCACCGACATGGGCGTTGGCCGTCTCGATGGTCAGCCCGCCGCCCGACGGCATGGCATCGCGCCCGTTGACGCAGAGATTGAGGATCGCGCTTTCGAGCTGAACGTGATCGACATTCGCCTTCCACAGACCGCCCAGCAGAACCGTCTCCAGCCGCACCTGTTCGCCAAGCGCGCGCATCAGGAGATCGCTCATCCCCGCAACCAGCCGGTTGACGTCGAGCGGTGTGGGCGCGAGCGGCTGGCGGCGGGCAAAGGCGAGCAGCCGCTGCGTCAGCGAGGCGGCACGATTGGCACCCTCCAGCGCACTCTCGATGTATTTCGACAGATCGCTCTCCCCCCTGGCGAGGCGACGCTCGAGCAGATTGAGGCTGCCGATCACGACGGCCAGCATGTTGTTGAAGTCGTGCGCGATCCCGCCGGTGAGCTGGCCGATCGCCTCGGCCTTCTGGGCCTGGATCAGCGCGGCCTCGGCTTTCGAGCGCTCGGCGACCTCCTTCGCGATACGCTCCTCGAGCGTGGCGTTCAGCTGCCGCAAGGCCTCCTCGGCCTGCCGAACCTCGGTGAGGTCGACATTGACCCCGATCATGCCGAGAAACGCGCCGTTCGGATCTCTTCTCGGTTCGGCGTTGGTGTGCAGCATGCGGTATTCGCCGTCGGCACGACGGTGGCGCGCCTCCACGGTGAAGGGGACCTGGCGCCGCATCGCCTCCTCGAAGGATGCGAACAGCCTGTCGCGGTCGTCCGGATGGATCGACTGGCTCCAGTCGAAACGCGGCAGGTCGTCCTCGGACACCGACCAGAATGCGCGCAGCTGCCTGTTCAGATAGATGCACTTGCCGGCCGGGTCTCCCATCCACAGCATGACGGGCGCACTCTCGGCGACGAGGCGAAACCGCTCCTCGCTCTCGCGCAGGCGTCGGGCGGCAAGGACCTGTTCGGTGGTTTCGTTGACGATGCACAATACGCCTCCGACGCCTCCGCCTTCGTCGGGCACCGCCGAATAGGAGACATCGAAGAACACGGTTTCCATATAGCCATGCCGCTCGATCACGAAGGGGCGGTCCTTGGCGAAGAAGGTCTGTCCGGTCTCGCGAACACCGCGCAGCAGCGGCTCGAGATCGTCCCAGAGTTCGCTCCAGCTCTCGCACGCCGGCCGGCCAAGGGCCGTGGGATGCTTGTTGCCGATCGTCGGCGCGTAGGCGTCGTTGTAGAAGGCAAGGTAGTCCGGCCCCCAGAACAGCACGATCTGGACCTGCGCAGGCAGCAACAGGCCCAGCGTCTGCTTCAGGCTGGTCGGCCAATCGCCGAAATGGCCGAGCCGCGAGCCTTGCCAATCTCGCGTGCGGATGAGTTCGCCCATGGTGCCGCCACCGCCGATCAAGCGGTCGTCGGTCGCACGCTTGCCCACGTCCCTTGCCCCTCCTCTTTCGTCCCGCAACGACGACGCCGCGCGGCGCCGCTCCCGGCAAGGTCGATCGGCCCACGGCCATCGCCCATAACGCGCGAAAGTTCCGATGGGTTCCCGCGGCTGAACATCAGCCGAGCTGAACGCCAGCCCCGACCTTGTCTGATCGCCCTGTCGCTTGCTTGAGCCAATGACCGTCGGATCCTGATCCATCGCTGCGGCGATGAGATCTGGGTCAATCAGCTCCCGTGCCATCGGCAGGTGATGGAGCGACCAGAGCAAACGAGTTTAAGGGATTGATATTCCGCCATAAAATGGCGCGAGAGACGGGGCTCGAACCCGCGACCTCCGGCGTGACAGGCCGGCGCTCTAACCAACTGAGCTACTCCCGCGTGACGCGCTGATGTCCGCGGAACGAGGGGGGACTTAAAGGCCGGGCCAAGTGAAGTCAAGGACGTTGAGTCCACAGCCTGAATCCGCCTGTCCGGCGGCTGCCGGAGGGGCCCCGAGCCTCCCTCGACCTCCTGCTGCATGGTCAGCCGAGCCCCGAATCGTCTAGGCCTTCGCTCCCATGCGTGGGGATCCGGGGCCCTTTCCCGCGGGCCCGGTGACAAACCAAGAGGCCCGATATGGCAAAGAAGGCTGCAGCGCCCGTCACCATCACGCTCAAACACCTCGCCGCCGACATCGCCGAGAGTCAGGATCTCTCCAAGAAGCAGGCCGAAGCCGTTCTGACGGAGATGGTCGAGCTGATCACCCGGCATCTCAAGAAGGGCGAGCGGGTCCGGATCGTCGGTCTCGGCATCTTCCAGGTCCGCAAGCGCGCCGCACGCACCGGGCGCATTCCGGCCACCGGGGAGCCGATCCACATCAAGGCCAGCAGGAAGGTCGCCTTCCGCCCCGTCAAGGAACTGAAAGAGGCGATCTGACCCGCAACGTTTCGTTAAGCATCGTTGCGGCCGCTCGTTGGACGGCTTTTCTGGTATACCGAGAGCTCCCTCAGCCCGCGGTTTGATCAGCAATGTCCTCCCTCACCTTCTCGCATACCGTGACCGAGCGCTTCCTTCGCTATGTCACCATCGACACCCAGTCCGATCCGACCTCGCCGGCGTCGCCGTCGACCGAAAAGCAGAAAGACCTCGGCCGCGTGCTCGTCGCCGAACTCAAGGCCATGGGCGTCGCCGATGCCCATCTCGACGAATTCGGCTACGTCTACGCCACGATCCCTGGCAACACCGACAAGAAGGTGCCGGTGATCTGCTTCTGCTCGCATATGGACACCTCGCCCGACGTGACCGGCAAGGACGTCAAGCCGCAGGTGGTGAAGAACTATCGCGGCGGCGACATCACCCTGCCCGGCGACACCAGCCAGGTGATCCGCTTCAACGAGCATCCCGCGCTGAAGAACCAGATCGGCAACGACATCATCACCTCGGACGGCACCACGCTGCTCGGCGCCGACAACAAGGCCGGCGTCGCCGAGATCATGGATGCCGCGTATTTCTTCATCAACAATCCCGACGTGAAGCACGGCACCATCAAGATCCTGTTCACGCCGGATGAGGAGATCGGCCGCGGCGTCGACAATGTCGACATCAAGAAGCTGGGCGCCGATTTCGGCTACACGATGGACGGCGAGAGCGCGGGCTGCATCGAGGACGAGACGTTCTCCGCCGACGGCGCCACCATCACCATCCACGGCGTCAGCGCCCATCCCGGCTATGCCAAGGGCAAGATGGAGCACGCCATCAAGATCGCGGCCGCCATCGTCGAGCGCCTGCCCAAGGAAGGCTGCTCGCCGGAGACCACGTCAGGCAAGCAGGGCTTCCTGCACCCGATCGGCATCGAGGGTGCGCTGGAACAGGCAACGCTCTCCTTCATCGTGCGCGACTTCACCGAGGAGGGCCTGAAGGAGAAGGAGGCCCTGCTCGAAGGCATCGTCAGGGATGTGATGAAGGACTTTCCGCGCTCGACCTATCGCTTCGAGGTGAAGGAGCAGTACCGCAACATGAAGCAGGTGATCGATCGTCACCCGCACATTCTCGAATACGCCATCGAGGCCATCCGCCGCGCCGGGCTGCGTCCGATGCGGACCGCGATCCGCGGCGGCACGGATGGTTCCCGCCTGTCGTTCATGGGCCTGCCCTGTCCCAACATCTTCGCCGGTGAACATGCGTTTCATTCGCGACTGGAATGGGTCAGCCGCCAGGACATGGAAAAGGCGGTCCAGACGATCGTCCACCTCGCGATGATCTGGGAAGAGAACGCGTAAGCCCGCGCGGCAGACCGGGCAGCGCGTGCGACATCGCGTTGCCCACACGTAACATTGTTGCGGGTCGACACCGTCGCGGCCGTCATGCTACCGCAACCGGATCGGGGCCCTTCTGAGCGAAACACGTGACCGCTAGCCACAGAGACAATCGAGCGAACCGTCTGCGCCAATGGCGCGGGTTTGCGGCTGTCCTGATCGCGGTCCTGTATCTGTTGTCGGGCGTGCTCCATGGCGCTCACGACATCGACGTGACCAGCCCCGCCGGGGGCTCGGAGATCGCTGCGATGCTCGACGATGGGGCAGCCGGCCATGGCGATCACAAGGCCATCGGCGGCCATCATTGCCACGGCTGCTTCTCGCTTGCGGTCGCCCAGCCGCTGCACTCCACGGCTGCGACCGACATCGTTGCCGCCCATGTCTCCCGGCCCGCGCTTGCGCTGATCGGCACCGCACCTGACACGGACTCCCCGCCTCCCAAGCAGTCGGCCTGAACGGATCAGCAGGGCGCGTTGCGTCCATCTCGTCTCATTCAGAGGCTTCCTCGATGTTTTCCAGGCGAACCGCCACGCGCATGGCTTGCGCGTTGGCCATCCTCATCAGCCCATCCGTGCCGGCTGCCCACGCCCAGACGCTCACCATGCGTGCGGCGCTGTCGCGCGCGCTGGCCGCAAGCCCGCGCCTGACGGCCGCGGAACGCGATGTCGGCATCGCCACGGGCCAGCGCATCCAGGCCGGCGCCCTGCTCAATCCGGAACTCTCCTATGAGCAGGACAATTCCTTGGGTTCCGGCATCTATCGCGGCACGCGGTCGGCCGAGACCACGCTGCAGATCAGCCAGGCTTTCGAGCTGTTCGGCAAGCGCGAGGCGCGGATCGCCGCCGGGGCCGCCGGCATCGAGGTCGCCGCGATCCAGCGCAAGGCGGTCAGGCTGGAGGTCTTGTCCGAGACCGCGATCGCCTTTCTCGGCGTGCTCGGCGCGCAGCGGCGCATTCAGATCCTCGACGAACAGATCGCCGCGATCGATCGCCTGACGCCGCTGCTGCGCCGCCGCGTCGAGGCCGGCGCCTCCTCGCCCGCCGAAACCGGCCGCGCGGAGGTCGCCTCCGCGCTGGTGAAGGCGGACCGCGAGCGCTTCAAGGCAACCCTTGCCAGCGCCCGGCGCGAACTCGCGGTGCTGATGGGCGATCCCGCGATGACGTTCGGCGAGGTCTCCGGCCGGCTCGATCTGACGGGGCGACCGCCCTCGTTCCAGGCCGTGATCACCGCGATCGATGCCAATCCGCAACTGGTGCGCTGGACGGCCGTCTACGCCCAGCGCAATGCCGAGCTGCTGCTGGCGCGCCTGCGGCCCTACCCGGATGTTCGGATCGCAGCGGGCTGGCGTCATTTCAACGAGACCAATGACGACGCGGTGCGCCTGTCGCTGTCGGTGCCGATCCCCGTGTTCGATCAGAACCAGGGCAACATCCTGTCGGCGCAGGAAAGCCTCGCCAAGACCCGCGCCGAGCGCGAGGCCAACCGCAACACGCTGATCGTGGTGGCCGGCCGTGCCCACGACTCGCTGCAGGGCTCGCTGCGCGAGCTGGCCGTGCTGCGCGAGACCGCGATCCCCAAGGCCACCGAAGCGGCGGAGGCGATCTCTCAGGGCTACGGCCAGGGCCGCTTCACGCTGCTCGAAGTGCTCGACGCCCAGGCGAGCGTGGCGCAGGCGCGCTTGCGCGAACAGGAGGCGCTGCAGAACTTCCACGCCGGCGTCGCCACCATCGAAGGCCTGGTCGGCAATCCCTTTGCATTGGCCCGGGAGGGCACTCGATGAAGACAGCCCCCACCATCCTCATCGCCGCCATCGCCGCAGCACTCGGCGCCTACGGTTATTCGCAGCTCGCCCCGGCCAAGGTCTCAACCACGGAGCACACCGCGCATTCCGAACAGGCGAAGCCCAACGACCATGTCGAGCAGGACGAGCACGGCGCCGACCGCATTCGCATCTCCGACGTCAAGCTCGCGGCGGCCGGCGTCACGCTGGCGGAAGCGGCCAGCGCCACGCTGACCGACACGCTCGCCTTCAACGGCATCCTGCGCGCCAACCAGGAAGCGGTGGTTCAGGTCACGCCCCGCTTTCCCGGAATTGCAAAGTCGATCCAGAAACGCATCGGCGACAAGGTCGGCAAGGACGACCTGCTCGCCACCATCGAGAGCAACCAGAGCCTCACCGTCTACGAGCTGAAGGCGCCGCTCGCCGGCACCATCATCGAGCGGCAGATCTCGCTCGGCGAATATGCCTCCGAGCAGAAGCCGGGCTTCGTGGTCGCCGATCTCTCCACCATCTGGGTCGAGCTCTCGATCTACCGGCAGGACCTCAGGCGCGTTCACCTCAACGACGAGGTGCTGATCGATCCGGACGACGGCCGCGGCGAGATCAAGGGCACGATCTCGTACATCGCGCCGATCGGCTCCAGCGAGACCCAGACCGCGCTGGCCCGCGTGGTACTGCAAAATCCCGACGGGCGCCTGCGGCCCGGGTTGTTCGTCACGGCGCGGCTGATCCTCGCCGCCCGCAACGTCGCGGTGGCCGTGCGCCGCAGCGCGATCCAGACGCTGGAGAACAGGACCATCGTCTTCGTCCGCGAGGACGGCGACAAGATCGAGGCGCGCCCGGTCGAGCTTGGGGATGTCGATCCGAAATTCGTGGAGATCCGCGCCGGGCTCTCGGCCGGCGAGCGCTACGTCGCCGAAAACAGCTTCGTCGTGAAGGCGGAGATGGGCAAGGGAGACGCGGGTCATGATTGACGCCCTGCTCGCCTTCTCGGTCCGCCAGCGCTGGCTGGTGGTGCTGTTCGCGCTGGCCGTCGGCGCGCTCGGTGCCTGGAATTTCACGCGCCTGCCGATCGATGCCGTCCCTGACGTCACCAACGTCCAGGTCCAGATCAACACGCGTGCCCCCGGCCTGTCGCCGCTCGAGGCCGAGCAGCGCATCACCTTCCCGATCGAGACGGCGATGGGCGGCCTGCCGCGGCTCGACTACACGCGCTCGATCTCCCGCTACGGGCTGAGCCAGGTCACCGTCGTATTCCAGGACGGCACCGACATTTATTTCGCGCGCCAGCTCGTCAACGAGCGCATCCAGCAGGCCAGGGATCAGCTTCCGGCCGGCACCGAGGTCGCGATGGGGCCGATCTCGACCGGGCTCGGCGAGATCTACGTTTATTCCGTCGAAGCCAAGGCCGGTGCGAAATCGCCGAGCGGCGCGGACTTCACGCCGACGGACCTGCGCACCATCCAGGACTGGATCATCAAGCCGCAGCTGCGCACCATCCCCGGCGTGGTCGAGGTCAATTCGATCGGCGGCTATGAGCGGCAATTCCACGTGCTGCCGATCCCGGGCCGGCTGATGGCCTACAAGCTCGGCTTCCGCGACATCATGACGGCGCTCGCCGCCAACAACGCCAATGTCGGCGCCGGCTATATCGAGCGCAATGGCGAGCAATATCTCGTCCGCGCCCCCGGCCAGGTCGCCGACATCGCCGATATCCGCGACATCGTGATCGGCTCGCGCGGCGGCGTGCCCGTCCGCATCCGCGACGTCGCCGACGTCCAGGAGGGCAAGGACCTCCGCACCGGCGCGGCCTCGGCGAATGGCAAGGAAACCGTGCTCGGCACCGCGATGCTGCTGATCGGCGAGAACAGCCGTACCGTCGCCCAGCGCGTCGCGGCACGCCTCGACGAGATCGCCAAATCGCTGCCCGAGGGCGTCGTCGCGCGCGCGGTCTACGACCGCACCCATCTGGTGGAAGCCACCATCCGCACCGTCGAGAAGAACCTCGTCGAGGGCGCGGCGCTGGTGATCGCCGTGCTGTTCCTGATCCTCGGCAACATCCGCGCCGCGCTGATCACCGCCTGCGTGATCCCGCTCTCGATGCTGTTCACGATCTCGGGGATGGTCGAGAGCAAGGTCAGCGCCAATCTGATGAGCCTCGGCGCGATCGACTTCGGCATCATCGTCGATGGCGCCGTCATCATCGTCGAGAACTGCCTGCGCCTGCTGGCGGCCGAGCAGCACCGCCGCGGCCGTCTGCTGTCGCTGGAGGAGCGCCTCCAGACCATCCGGGCCGGAAGCAGCGAGGTGATCAAGCCCAGCCTGTTCGGCACGCTCATCATCGCCGTGGTCTATCTGCCGGTACTGACCCTGAACGGGACCGAGGGCAAGATGTTCACGCCGATGGCGCTCACCGTGCTGATGGCGCTCGCCGGGGCGGCCTTGCTCTCGGTCACCTTCGTGCCGGCCGCCATCGCGATCTTCGTCACCGGCAAGGTGTCGGAGAAGGAGAACATCTTCATGCGGGCGGCCACGCGCCTTTACGTGCCGCTGCTGGAACGCACCATCCGCTACCGGCGCAGCGTCGCGCTCGGCGCCCTGCTGATCGTCGCGGCAAGCCTGTTCGCCGCGACGCGGATGGGCGGCGAGTTCATCCCGAGCCTCGACGAGGGCGACATCACCATCGAGACGATCCGGATTCCCGGCACCAGCCTGACGCAGAGCGTCGACATGCAGCTCCGGCTCGAGACCGCGGTCAAGCAGGTGCCGGAGGTCGCGACCATCTTCTCCAAGATCGGCACCGCCGAAATCGCCAACGATCCGATGCCGCCGAACGTCGCCGACACCTATGTCACGCTCAAGCCGCGCAATGAATGGCCCGATCCCGCAAAGCCCAAGTCCGAGGTCGTCGCGGAACTGGAACACGCCGCCAACACGCTGCCCGGCACCGCCTATGGCATGACCCAGCCGATCCAGATGCGCTTCAACGAGCTCATCGCCGGCATCCGCAGCGATGTCGGCGTCAAGATCTTCGGCGACGATCTCGAACTGCTCGCCGGCATCGCCCGGCAGGTCGAGGGCGCGATCCGCGGCATCTCGGGCGCGGCCGACGTCAAGACCGAGCAGGTCGCCGGCCTGCCGATCCTCACCGTCAAGCTCGACCGCCAGGCGCTGTCGCGCTACGGGCTCAGCCTCGGCGAGGTGCAGAACCTCGTCGAGATCGCGATCGGCGGCAAGCCGGCCGGAAAGGTGTTCGAGGGCGATCGCCGGTTCGACATCGTGGTCCGGCTGCCGGAATCCCTGCGGGCCGATCCGGATGCGCTGCGCGCGCTGCCGATCCCGCTGCCGCCGGCCGAGGAACCCGCGACGGTGCTGAAGACCGCCCTGCCCGGCACGGCGGCGGGAGCGTTGCGCTACGTGCCGCTCTCCTCCGTCGCCGCGATCGAGATCGCGCCCGGCCCCAACCAGATCAGCCGCGAGAACGGCAAGCGCCGCGTCGTGGTGATGGCCAATGTGCGCGGCCGCGATCTCCGCTCCTTCGTCGCCGAGGCGCAGACCGCCGTGGCCGAGAAGGTCAAGCTGCCGCCGGGCTACTGGATCGGCTGGGGCGGCCAGTTCGAGCAGCTGGTCTCGGCGTCCAAGCGGCTGACGATCGTGGTGCCGCTGGCGCTGCTGCTGGTGTTCCTGCTGCTGTTCATGGGCATGGGATCGGTGGCCGATGCGGCGCTGGTGTTCTCCGGCGTGCCGCTGGCGCTGACCGGCGGCGTGGCCGCGCTGTGGCTGCGCGACATTCCGCTGTCGATCAGTGCCGGGGTGGGCTTCATCGCGCTGTCGGGCGTCGCCGTGCTCAACGGCCTCGTCATCATCGCCTTCATCGAGCGTCTGCGCAGCGAGGGCCGGTCGGTCCCGGACGCGGTCCGCATCGGGGCCCTCACGCGGCTGCGCCCGGTGCTGATGACGGCGCTGGTCGCCTCGCTCGGCTTCGTGCCGATGGCGCTCGCCACCGGCGCCGGCGCCGAGGTGCAGCGGCCGCTGGCGACCGTGGTGATCGGCGGGATCATCTCCTCGACCGTGCTGACCCTGCTGGTGCTCCCCGCGCTCTATGTGCTGTTCCGCCGTGACGGCGCGCGCGAAATGCCTGCCACGGCCGCGGCTGCGGCGACCTCTGGGGAGCACTAGAGATGGCCAGCCACGCCCATCACGACCACGATCATGAAGGCCACGATCAAGACGGCCACGATCATGACGGCCACGCGCATGATCAAGGCCACGCCCATGGCCATGGCCATGTTCATGCCCCCGCGAGTTTCGGCAGGGCCTTCGCCATCGGCATCACGCTCAACACCGCGCTGGTCGTAGCGGAAGCGATCTACGGCTATCTCGCCAACTCCACTGCCCTGCTGGCGGATGCCGGCCACAACCTCTCCGACGTGCTGGGCCTCGTCGTCGCCTGGGCCGCCTCGATCGCGGCAAGGCGCGCGCCGAGCGGCCGCTTCACCTATGGCCTGCGTGCCTCCACCATCCTGGCGGCGCTCGCGAACGCGGTGTTCCTGCTGGTCGCCACCGGCGCGATCGGCTGGGAGGCGATCCTGCGCCTGCGCGAGCCCGAGCCGATCGCCGGCGTCACGGTGATGGTGGTCGCCGGCATCGGCATCCTCATCAACGGCTTCACGGCGCTGCTGTTCGCCCGCGGCCGCAAGGACGACATCAACATCGAGGGCGCCTATCTGCACATGGCGGCCGACGCCGCCGTCTCGCTCGGCGTCGTGGTCTCGGCCGCCCTGATCATCTGGACCGGCTGGCTCTGGCTCGATCCCGTCACCAGCCTCGTCATCTGCGCCACCATCCTCTGGGGCACCACCAGCCTGCTCCGCGCCTCCGTCGACATGTCGATGGCTGCGGCGCCGAAGGGAACCGATCTCGACGCGATCAGGACCTTCCTGCTCGCGCGCCCCGGCGTCTCCGCGATCCACGATCTCCACGTCTGGCCGATCTCGACCACCGAGACGGCGCTCACCTGCCACCTCGTGATGCCCGCCGGCACCGGCGATGCGTTCCTGATGGAAACCGCACAGCTCTTGAAGACGACCTATCGCATCGGGCACGCCACGCTTCAGGTCGAAACCAACCCCGACAATGGCTGCGCGCTGGCGCCGGACGACGTGGTGTAGGGTCGCAGAGGTCCATCCACATCGTCATTGCGAGGAGCGAAGCGACGAAGCAATCCAGACTGCCTCCGCGGAGGGATTCTGGATTGCTTCGCTGCGCTCGCAATGACGTGGAGAGAACCGCCCCTACCCCGCCTTTGCCGTCACAATCCAGATCGCGCCCTGCAGCGCCACGCTCTGCCCTTTGAGGAACGGCGCCAGCGTGTCGCGGATCGAGGCTTTCGCGGCTTCATATGTCTCCGGCGGATGTCCCTGCAGCGCGCGACTGGCCGGGCCGATCTGCAAGGCGCCATCGACCGCTGCCTCGAGCCCGCCGCCGATGGCGATGTCCATGGCGAGATTGCACGGCTCCAGCGCCACATCCATGAAGCCGGCCCCTTCGAGGATCCGCCTCACACGCTCCTCGGACGCAAACGCGAATGGACCCGGCTCTTCGGGGCCAACCGGCGGCATCTTCGGCACATGCTTGTAGACCGCCATCAGCGGCGCCATCATCCACGGATTCTCCTTCGGCTCGCGCCAGCAGGCGAACGCCAGCCGTCCCGAAGGCTTCAGCGCACGGCGGAGATTGGCGAATGACGCAATCGGATCGCCGAAAAACATCACGCCGAAACGCGAGGCGAGCAGGTCGAAGCTCGCCGGCTCGAACGGATGGACCGTCGCGTCCGCCAGCACGAAATCGAGCGGCAGGTTCTTCGGAGAGAGCGCCCGCGCCTGCGCCAGCATCGGCTCGGAGATGTCGAGCCCGAGCGCAAGGCCATCAGGCGCCACCGCCCTCGCAAAGGCGACCGTCGTCGCGCCCGACCCGCATCCGACGTCGATCACCTGCTCGCCCGGCTTTGGCCTGGCGCGGTCGATCAGCAGATCCGCGATCGGCCCCAGCAGTCGCTCCTGGGCGGCGTGGCGATCAGCCCATTTCTGGCCGCCCGGTCCATTCCAGTAGGCGATCTGGTCTGCGTTGAGCGCGTGGCCGGCCGTCGGTTCCATCAGGTCCTCGTCCCGCATTCATTGCATCGGGAGCCAAATTGCCCGAGTGCGGAGTCGCACGCAATGCTGGCGAACCGACCCAGCCGCCGCTATGCCCGGCGCCGGCCTTGAGGCCGCCGCCGCCGCCGTCTAGGACTTTGTCGTCGCGGTTTTTGGGATATGGGAATGCGGGTTGGAGTGATCGGTGCCGGGCCAGCCGGACTCACGGCGGCTTATGCCCTGAGCCGCGCCGGCATTGCCGTCGATGTCTTCGAGGCCGGGGCGCATGTCGGGGGCATGGGCCGGAGCCTCGATCTGTGGGGCCATCGCGTCGATCTCGGCCCGCACCGGTTCTTCAGCCGGGACGCGCGGGTCAACAAGGTCTGGCTCGACATTCTCGGCCGGGACTACCGCATGGTCGCGCGGCAGACGCGGATCCTCTATCGCGACCGCCTGTTCGACTATCCGCTGCGTCCGGGCAATGCGCTCGCCCAGATGGGCGCGCGCGATGCGGCCCTGTGCGTTCTGAGCTATGCGCGTGCGCGCCTGTCGCGTCCGGCCGCGCCGGCCGAAACCTTCGAGGACTGGGTCGTCGCCCGCTTCGGCCGCCGCCTGTTCGAGATGTTCTTCAAGAGCTACAGCGAAAAACTGTGGGGTATTCCCTGCGATGAGCTGAGCGCCGATTTCGCCGCCCAGCGCATCAAGAACTTCTCGCTGGGGCAGGCGCTCGCCGCGATGATCGGCAAAGGTGCGGCCCGCCACCGTACGCTCGCCGACATGTTCGCCTATCCCACCGGCGGCAACGGCCTGTTCTACGACCGCATGGCGGCGCGCATTACGGAGGCCGGGGGCAACATCGTGCTTGGCCGTCCCGTCGCAGGGGTGACCATGACCGCCGGCCGCGCCAGCGGAATCTGCCTTGCCGATGGTTCGGTCCTGGTCTGCGACCACGTGGTCAGCACCATGCCCCTCACCACGCTGGTGGCGACACTCCCGGACGCACTGGAAGACGTGCGCGCCGCGGCCGCGCGTCTGACCTTCCGCAACACCATCCTGGTCTATCTGCTGGTCGCGCGCGAGAACGTCTTCAGCGACCAATGGCTCTACGTCCACTCGCCGCAGCTGCGGATGGGACGGGTGACCAATTTCCGCAATTTCGCGCCGGAGCTTCATGGCGGCCAGACGTCCAGCGTGCTGGCGCTCGAATATTGGTGCAATGACGGCGACGACATCTGGCGCGAGGACGAGGACAGCCTGGTGCGGCGCGCGACGGAGGAGATCGTCTCGACCGGCCTCGTCCGCCGCGACGACATCGGCGCCGGCACCGTCATTCGCGTGCCGCGCTGCTATCCGGTCTATGCGCGCGGCTACATGGACGCGCTCGATCCCGTGATCGCCTATCTGAAGACGATCCCGAACCTCTGGCCGCTCGGCCGTTACGGCTCGTTCAAATACAACAACCAGGATCACAGCATCCTGATGGGCCTGCTCGCCGCCGAGAACATCGCCGGCGGCGCGCAACACGATCTCTGGGCGCTCAACAGCGACGACGACTATCAGGAGGGCACGGCGATCACGGAAACCGGGCTCGTCGCCGCATCGATATGACTCCGGCTGCGAGGAACGGGCGGGCTCAGCCTTCCCAGTACCATTGCGAGAACAAGGCGGTCTTTCGCAGCAGCAAGGCGCCCAGCAGTCCCGACAATGCGGCGGTCAGCCAGGGCCGGGTCCTGCAGATCGAGCCGAGCACCATGAAGGCGGGAACGCTGAGCAGGAGATAGCGGCCGGTCGATGCGGTGACGCCGTTGAGCAGATACGGCACCACGATCGACCCGAGCCCGTACAGCGCAAGGCTGAAACGAAGCCGGACGAATCCGCCGATGATCAAGGCCACGAACACCAGGAATTGCAGGGCATCGGGCCATTCCGCGCGGCGCAAGGCGGCAAGGGTCAGGGCCGACCAGATTTTCACCGAGACGGGATCGGATTGAAATCCCTCCTGGCTGGCGACGAAAGCCAGCGGATGACCGAACGCGAACCAGAGATAGGCCATGTAGGCGATGAGGCCGGAGCTCGCGAGCACGCCGCAGGCGACGAGCCTGGGCAGCCGGCGCACGGCAGGTCCCGACGAATTCCGCCAGGTCTCGTAGAGCAGCACAGGCACCAGCACGATGCTGGTCGAACGCGCGGCAAGCGACACGCCGGCCATCGCCGCCGATCCCAGCAGCTTCCGCTGCGTCATCAGGATCAGGCTGAGCAGCACGAACACAAGGCAGATCGATTCCGTATAGGCTGCGGAGAGGAACATGGAGGACGGGAAGAAGCTGAACAGGCTGACGGTCGGCAGCACGGCCTCCTCGCCGGCCTCCACCGAACAGACATTGGCCACCAGCAGCATCGCCACGAAGGCATCGACGCGGAGCACGGCCTTCACCACGGCGGACACCAGCGGATAGAGCGGAAAGAAGTTGATCGAGTTCAGCACGCCCGGCGCGTCGCTGTACTGATATCCGTCGGTGACGATGCTGCCGTACCAGCGGCCGTCCCAGCGCACCATGCGATAGAACCAGGCCGCGCCCGCCGACCATTTGCCGGTGTAGGGCTCCGGCAGCAGCAGCGGGCCGAAATCGATGCCGACGATCACCACCAACCGGGACGCGGCGAAGATCGCCAATGCAGAGATGTAGAGATGCCAGGCTCGCCAGCGGGCCCCCACCTGCCGCATCATGCGCGCCACACCCGGGCGGGATGACATCGCAACCCGCTCGCCAGCCCCCTCCGCGCCCATGCCGTTCCTCGCCCCGCCAGGCACAGTCAGTTCGGCGTCGTCCAGCGCCGGAGCACTTGCCAGGATTGCAGAATTGGCGGCGGAGACACCGCAAGCGAGGTCCGCCCCAAATGGTGGGCGGTCACGGATTCGAACCGCGGACCCTCTCGGTGTAAACGAGATGCTCTAACCAGCTGAGCTAACCGCCCTCGCCGCCTCTTTAGCCTCAGGCCGTGGCTGCGAGCAAGGGCCGAGACAGGTCAATCCCGCGGCCGCCCGGGCAGGACCGGCACGGCATCGATCCAGACCGCAGCCGACTCGCACCAGATCTGCCGAGCCGGCCGCAAGGCGTCGCGCTGGCGGATGGCGCCCCAGCGGATGCCCCAATCATCGGCCTGCTCGCCCTCGCCGCTGGTGAACAGCGGCGCGCCGCAATCGCCGCAGAAATGCTGCAGGCGCATCCGGCCGTTGTCGCCGCGCTTGCCATAAATTTTTGGCGTGCCTCCGGTCAGCGTGATGTCGGCGCCCGCACAGATCGCCGTCACCCGGAACGGCGAACCGGTCAGGGTCTGGCAGTCCCGACAATGGCAGATCGAGATCGCCTCGGGATCGATCGCGGCCGCGAAGGTGATTGCCCCGCAATGGCATTGTCCGTCGACCTGCATGGCCAATCTCCGTTTGCGTGGCAAGGCTAGCATCCAAGGAAACGCGTAGCCACGCCAACCAGATCCGCGGAACCGCACCGCACAGGCCGCAACGGCTGATGCAGATCGGCAACACAGCAGCGCGAAACGGATGAACTTCACAGCACGATGGGGCCGCCTCCACCCAATGGTTGATGCGACGTCCGGCATGCCGCCGATAGTTCGGCCTCTATCACTTTTCGGCATGGAGCCTTGGAATGAACTTGAAGATTGCGAGCCTGGCGATTGTTCTCACCGGTGCGGCCTCAGCGGCGGTGGGCGCCGATCTCTCGGTCAAGGCTCCCTATGCAGCGCCGGTGTCGGCGTTCTCGTGGTCGGGCTTCTACGCCGGCCTGCACGCCGGCTATGGCTGGGGCTCGCATGATTGGCGCAGCACCCTGCCGGGAGTGCCCGAAGCGACTTTCGATCCGCTTCAGCCTAAGACCAAGGGCGTTCTTGGCGGCGTGCAGGCCGGCGTCAATTACCAGGTTGCGAGCTGGGTCGTCGGCATGGAATGGGATTTCGCAGTGAGCGCGCGCAAGGCCACCGCGACCGGCAACGTGGTGATACCCGCTGTCGTGACGGCCGCCATGACGGCCACATCAAGCATCGACTGGCTGACCCAGTTCACCGGCCGCGCCGGTTTTGCGGTCGATCGCACCCTGTTCTACGCGAAGGGCGGCGTCGCGGCAGGACAGGCCAAGGACGGCCTCGAACTGCAAGCTGTGGGCGGAGTCTTCAATGACTTCGGAACCAAGAGCAACCTGCTGGTCGGCTGGATCGGCGGCGCCGGCATCGAACATTATTTCTCGCCCAACATGTCGGCCAAGATCGAATACAACTATGTCGATCTCGGCTCGACCAACGTGACATTCTTCGTGCCCGCCGTCGGAGCCTTCCAGGAGAAGATCGACCACAAGCTCCAGATCGTGAAGGTCGGCGCGAACTACAAGTTCTGAATCTGTCCTGCGCGGTGCTCCCGGGCTCATCCGGGAGCATCCGGCCTCGCCTCCGCATCAAGGCTCTCGCGCCGCGCCGAGCCTCACCAGGCGTAGCGAAGCGTTCCGGTGCCGCCATAGGTGCGGCTGGACGCGGCGAATTCGCCGTCGAACTTCGCGCCCAGCACCCAGCCCCCCGCAAGAATCACCTCGGCGCCTCCCGAGACGAGCATGGCCTCGCGGCTGGGCGCGGCGCCGGTGACGACGAAGGTCGCGGTCGGCAGTGCCAGGAACGTCGCCGCCAGCGCGGGATCGCTGACCCAGTCATGAGCATAAGCGAGCTTGCCGCGCAGCATGATCGGGGTTGTCGGGGTCAGGGCCGGCACGAGATCGAAGCGCAAGCCGAGTTCTCCCCGCGTATCGCGGGCCATGCGCCCGGCATAGTCCAGGCCGAGACCTGTGCCCGAGAGGTCGGTTTCATGATAGCCCGGCGTCCTGAACGCCGTCGCCTGGAGGGCCGCATAGGGCGTCACGGCGGCGATCGGCCCGGCGAAGCGGTAGCCGCCCTCCAGCCGCGCACCGTAGCTCTGCGCGGCGAACCTCGCGGCCAACTGGGCGCCCGCGAGCGCGGTGCGACTGGTCGAGAGCCAGTTCTCGGCCGCGGCCAGCGCGAACGAGACATAGGCCGGGCCCGCCCGGGTGCGGCCATAGAATCCCGCCTGAAAGGCGTCGTTGCCGCCGCCGCCGAGCCCTTGGGCGAGGCTCCAACGACCGCTTCCGCCGCCCAGCGCAAAGCCGAGAGTGCTGGCCGGGCTCGCGCGATAATCCGCGCCGGCGGCAAAACCCGCCGCGCGCGCGGACAGGTCGTGGCTGCCGACCACCGCCGCGTTGCCATCGAGGCGATTGTCGCTGCCATAGGCGCTGCCCCACACGCTCCAGCGCGGCGCGATGCCGTCGGCCTTCGCCGGCGCGGCCTTCAGCGCCGCCGCATAGGCGGCTGCAACGCCGGGCGGCAGCGTCCCATCCGCTGGCGCAAAGCCGATCGCACCGCCGCCTCC
>VYLE01000226.1_pt1 | contig 46465 bp, 54 predicted proteins | sample 5114391 | NCBI WGS metagenome assembly VYLE01 (sample SAMN12291771, study PRJNA351875) | freshwater metagenome | isolation source: freshwater lake | place: USA: Michigan, Kent Lake | collected 2013-08-15
GGCCGCCGGCGCCGCGCCCGCTGCCGCCACCCCCGCTTCTGTTCCGGCCCCCGCCGCGCCCGTCGCCGCGCCGGCCGCCAAGCTCTGATCGCAGGTACCGACACGATGGCTCACGCTGCCGCCGCACATGACGACGCCGACCACAAGCCGGGTTTCTTCACCCGCTGGTTCCTGTCGACCAACCACAAGGATATCGGCACCCTCTACATCCTGTTCGCCATCATGGCGGGCCTGGTGGGCGGGGCGCTTTCCGGCCTGATCCGCTGGGAACTGGCCGAGCCGGGCATCCAGATATTCAAGGAAGGCTCGTCCATCCAGCTGCTCGGCCTGATCGAGCAGTCCAAGCACGGCTATAACGCCGTGGTCACCGCCCACGCCCTGATCATGATCTTCTTCATGGTCATGCCCGCGATGATCGGGGGCTTCGGCAACTGGTTCGTGCCGATCATGATCGGCGCGCCGGACATGGCCTTCCCGCGGATGAACAACATCTCCTTCTGGCTGCTGATCGCCGCCTGGGTGCTGCTGGTCATGTCAATGTTCAGCGACGGCGGCCCCGGCAAGGGCTTCGGCGGCGGCTGGACCATCTATCCGCCGCTCTCGACCTCAGGTCACACCGGTCCGGCCATGGACCTGGCGATCTTCTCGCTCCACCTGGCCGGCGCCAGCTCGATCCTCGGCGCCATCAACTTCATCACCACCATCTTCAACATGCGCGCGCCGGGCATGACCCTGCACCGCATGCCGCTGTTCGTGTGGTCGATCCTGATCACCGTCTTCCTGCTGCTGCTGGCCCTGCCGGTTCTGGCCGGCGCCATCACCATGCTGCTGACCGACCGTAACTTCGGGACCCACTTCTTCGACCCCGCCAACGGCGGCGACCCCGTCATGTTCCAGCACCTGTTCTGGTTCTTCGGGCACCCGGAAGTGTACATCCTGATCCTGCCCGGGTTCGGCATGGTCAGCCACATCGTCTCGACCTTCTCGAAGAAGCCGGTCTTCGGCTACCTCGCCATGGCCTACGCCATGGTCGCGATCGGCTTCGTCGGCTTCATCGTCTGGGCCCACCACATGTACACCGTGGGCATGGGCATCAACCTGCGAGCCTACTTCGTGGCCGCGACGATGGTCATCGCCGTGCCGACCGGGGTGAAGATCTTCAGCTGGATCGCCACCATGTGGGGCGGTTCGATCAGCTTCAAGACGCCGATGCTGTGGGCGATCGGCTTCATCTTCCTGTTCACCGTCGGCGGCGTCACCGGCGTCGTCCTGGCCAACGCCGGCATCGACTACAGCCTGCACGACACCTACTACGTTGTGGCCCACTTCCACTACGTGCTCAGCCTCGGGGCCGTCTTCGCGATCTTCGCCGGCTTCTACTACTGGTTCGAGAAGATGTGGGGCGTGAAGTACAACGAGTTCCTCGGCGCCGCCCACTTCTGGATCATGTTCGTCGGGGTGAACGTCGTGTTCTTCCCGCAGCACTTCCTGGGTCTGCAGGGCATGCCGCGTCGCTACGTCGACTACCCGACCGGCTTCTCCTACTGGAACGAGGTCTCCTCGATCGGCTACGTGATCACCCTGGTCGGCGTCGGCGTCTTCCTGCTGGTGCTCATCGAGGCCATGGTCCGCCGCCGCAAGGCCGAGGCCAACCCCTGGGGCGAAGGCGCCACGACGCTGGAGTGGACCCTGTCCTCGCCGCCGCCGTTCCACCAGTTCAACGAACCCCCGGTGATCGAAGCCGATCGCCACTAAGACCCGGAACCGCCGCGCTCCAACCGGGGCGCGGCGGTCTCCCCATTGAAGAGGAAGATCGCCGCGTCATGCGGCGCATCGCGTATGCCCAAGCAAACCGCCATCGAGGACATTGCCGTAACTGACCGGGCTCCCGGCCAGTGGGGTGACTATGTCCAGCTGATGAAGCCCCGGGTGATGAGCCTGGTGGTGTTCACCGCCTTCGTCGGCCTGGTCTGCTCCGGCGTGCCGATGAACCCGGTGCTGGCTGCGGTCGACATCTTCTGTATCGCTGTCGGGGCTGGCGCCTCGGCCGCCTTCAACATGTGGTACGACGCCGACATCGACAGCGTCATGCGCCGCACCCAGGGACGTCCGGTTCCGGCCGGCAAGGTCCAGGGCGCCGATGCGCTCGGCCTTGGCGTCGTTCTCTCCCTGCTGTCCGTCATGCTGCTCGGCATGACCGCCAACTGGCTGGCTGCCGGCCTCCTGGCCTTCACCATCTTCTTCTACGCGGTGGTCTACACCATGTGGCTGAAGCGCTGGACGGCCCAGAACATCGTCATCGGCGGGCTGGCTGGAGCGCTTCCGCCCGCCATCGGCTGGGCCGCCGCCGCCGGCGAGGCGCCGGCCAATGCCTGGCTGCTGGTGCTGATCATCTTCCTCTGGACGCCGCCCCACTTCTGGGCCCTGTCGCTCTACACCAGCCAGGACTACGCCAGGGCCGGCGTACCGATGATGCCGGTGGTCAAGGGCGCCAAGTCCACGCGCTTCCAGGTGCTGGTCTATTCGCTGATCCTGATCCCGGTCTGTGTCGCGCCCTACTTCACCGGCCTGGGCGGTCTGGCCTACCTGGCGGTTTCGGGGCTCGGTGGTCTGATCTTCCTGCTGCTGGCCTGGCGCCTTTATCGCAGCCACGCCGGCGAGGGCGCCGATCCGCGCAACACCCCGGAACTCTACGACGTCAAGGCCGGGGCCAAGGACGCGCGCAACCTCTTCGCCTTCTCCATCCTGTATCTGTTCGCCATGTTCGCCACCCTGGCGGCCGAGCGACTGCTGGGGCTTTCGTTTTGACCGACCAGCCGAGCTTTCCCGAACCGCGCAAGCCGCTGACCCCGGCCGAGCAGGCCGCCGCCCGCGCCGCACAGCGCAAGCGCAACATCGCCATTGCGCTCGGCCTCGTAGGCTTCATCATCCTGGTCTATGTCGTCACTGTGCTGAAGATGGGAGGAGCCGTTGCCAACCGCCCCCTCTAACGACCCCAAAGCCAAAGATCTGGCCCGGCGCAATGCCAGGATCGGCATCTACTGCGCCATCGGCCTGTTCGGCATGGTCGGCGCCGCCTATGCCTCGGTGCCCCTCTATCGCGCCTTCTGCCAGCTGACCGGCTTCGACGGCACCATCCGCAAGGCCGAGGTCGCCCCGACCAAGGTGCTGGACCGCAAGCTGCTGATCCGCTTCGACGCCAACGTCCGCGACCTGCCCTGGGCCTTCAAGCCCAGCCAGGTGACGCAGGAGGTCAAGATCGGGGCCACGGGCCTGGCCTTCTACAAGGTCACTAACAACGGCAAGACGCCGGTCACCGGCCGCGCCAGCTACAATGTCGTACCCGAATCGGCCGGCGCCTACTTCCAGAAGCTGGAATGCTTCTGCTTCAACGATCAGACCATCCAGCCCGGCCAGACGGTCGAGTTTCCGGTGGTCTATTTCGTCGATCCTGAATTCGCCACCGACTTCGAGACGAAGGGCAAGCAGGAGGTCACCCTCAGCTACACCTTCTTCCCGGTCGAAACTGAGCAGGCTACCGCTCCGAAAGCCCCATCGCCTCTTGGCGGCGCGGCCAAGGCGGGGCTATAGGCAACCATCCCGGCGTCGCAAGTAGCTGCGCCGAGTCTGAAAAGTTAGAGAAGGGCAGGGCTCTAGGCACATGGCTCACGGCGCCGTCAAACACGACTACCACCTGGTCAACCCCAGCATCTGGCCCCTGTACGGCTCGTTCGCCGCCACGGTCATGATGATTGGCGCGGTCATCGGCATGAAGGGCCTGTTCGGCCTGGAGAAGGGCAACTGGATCGTCGCCGCGCTCGGCTTCGCCATGGTGCTGCACACCATGCTTGGCTGGTGGATGGACGTCACCAAGGAAGCCAACGCCGGGGATCACACCCCGGTCGTGGCTATCGGCCTGCGCTACGGCATGATCCTGTTCATCGCTTCGGAAGTGATGTTCTTCGTCGCCTGGTTCTGGGTCTTTTTCGAGGGCGCGCTGTTCTGGGAACACCGCACCCTGACCCCCATGATCGGCAACTTCGAAGGCGTCGCCGAGGCCTGGAAGCAGTGGCCGCCGAAGGGCGTCGAGCTGGTTCCGGCCATGCATCTGCCGCTGGTCAACACCCTGACCCTGCTGCTGTCTGGCACCACCGTCACCTGGGCTCACCACGCGCTACAGCAGGGCGACCGCAAGGCGGCCCGCAACGGCCTGATCCTGACCGTCATCCTCGGCGTGCTGTTCACCGCCATCCAGGCCTATGAGTACCAGCACATCCTGCATGAGAAGCTGTTCTACTCGGAAGAGGCTGCCAACTCCGGTCTCTACGGGTCGGCCTTCTTCATGGCCACCGGCTTCCACGGCTTCCACGTCCTGGTCGGCACCATCTTCCTGTTCATCTGCCTGCTGCGCCTGATGGGCGGCGGCTTCACCCCCAAGCAGCACTTCGGCTTCGAGGCGGCGGCCTGGTACTGGCACTTCGTGGACGTGGTCTGGCTGTTCCTGTTCGCCTTCATCTACGTCATCTTCGGGACGTTGTAGGTGGCCAACCCTTACCTGGCGGGGGCGGCTGGTCGCTGCCCCCGCTGCGGCGAGGGGTTCCTGTTCGAGGGTTTCCTGAAGGTGGCGCCGGCGTGTGATGCGTGCGGCGCCACTTTCGCGCAGGCCGACAGCGGGGATGGACCCGCCGTCTTCATCACCCTCATCGCCGGCTTCCTGATGGCCTTCGGGGCCATGTTCCACATGATCGCCTTCAACCCGCCGATCTGGGTGCTGCTGGTCGTGTGGCTGCCGCTGACCGTGGTCGTGGTGCTTGGCCTGCTCCGGCCGATGAAGGGCCTGATGGTGGCGGCGCAGTTCGCCCAGAAGGCCAGCGAGGCGGGACGCGACGATGTCCGCAAATAGATCTCCCAAAAGCGTGCTCCCCCTCGAGGGGGAGGGCTTCTATCGAGCGTCCCGATGAAACGTCTCCCCATCGGCCTGACCATCGCCGTCGCCATCAGCCTGGTGATCCTGATCACCCTCGGGACCTGGCAGCTCCAGCGCCTCCACTGGAAGACCCAGGTGCTCGCCGACATCGCCGCCGCCGAGACCGCCGGGCCCGTCTCCATCGACGAGATCCTGCGCCGCAAAGCCGCCGGCCAGCCGGTCGAATGGCGCAAGGTGCGTTTCGACTGTGAAGCCGCGCCTGCGGCTGGCTCCCCGGCTATCCTCTACGGTCTCGTCAATGGCGAGATCGCCTGGCGCGTCGTCGCCCCTTGCCGCCTCGCCGGCCGCACCGAGACCATCGCTCTGGAGCGCGGCGTCTTCCACGCCATGGATGGGGTCGTCGACCCCGCCGTGATCCCCGCCCTGCCGCCGCCCGTGTCTGTTGTCGGCGTCGTGCGGCTTGTCTCGGACACCTCCAGCCTCGCCCCGTCAGGCCCGGAAAAGATCACCGGCGGCTTGCGCGTCCGCGCCCGTGACGCCGCCGCGCTCGCGGCGGTCACGGGTCCCGGTGGCCTTCCGGGCCTCTATGTCTCGGTGGTTTCCGAAACCCCGGCGGCCAGAGATCTGGAACCCGCGCCCACGCCGCTGGACATCCCCAACCGCCATCTCGAGTACGCCCTGACCTGGTACGGCCTTGCCGGAGCGCTGCTCGCCATCTACGCCGCCATGCTCTGGCGCAGGTTCAAGGCTCAATGAAATACGTCTCTACCCGGGCGGGCGATTCCGCCGCCCAGCCGATCGGTTTCCTCGACGCGGTGCTCGCCGGTCTCGCCCCTGACGGCGGTCTTTATGTGCCGGAGACCTGGCCGACCTTCACGACTGAAGAGATCGCTGCCTTCGCCGGCCGGCCCTACGCCGCCGTCGCCGCCGCCGTCATCGGCAAGTTCGCCGACGGCGAGATCCCGACGGACGTGCTGGAAGAGATGTGCGCCGAGGCCTACGGGACCTTCGCCCACGCCGCCACCTGCCCGGTCGTGCAGCTGGGTCCGAACCTGTTCCTGGCCGAGCTGTTCCACGGGCCCACCCTGGCCTTCAAGGACGTGGCCATGCAGCTGCTCTCGCGGCTGTACGAATACATCCTGCGGTCCAGGGGGCGCACCCTGACCATCGTCTGCGCCACCTCGGGCGACACGGGCGGCGCGGCCGTCGAGGCCTTCCGCGGCCGCAGCAATGTCCGCATCGTCGCCATGTTCCCGGAGGGCCGCATCAGCGAGGTGCAGCGCCGGTTCATGACCACGGTCGAGGACAAGAACGTCGCCAACCTGTCCCTCGAGGGCAGCTTCGACGACTGTCAGGCGATCCTGAAGTCCATGTTCGCCGATGGCCAGTTCGCGAAAGCCGTCGACCTGTCGGCCGTCAACTCGATCAACTTCGCCCGCATCGCCGCCCAGGCGGTCTATTTCTTCACCACCGCCGTGGCCCTTGGCGCGCCCCACCGCAAGGTCGCCTTCGCCGTGCCGACCGGCAACTTCGGCGACGCCTTCGCCGCCTATGTCGCCGTGAAGATGGGCCTGCCGGTCGACAAGATCCTGGTCGCCACCAACAGCAACGACATCATGGCCCGCGCCTTCGAGGACGGCCGCTATTCGCGCGGCAACGTGGCGGCGACGCAGAGCCCGGCCATGGATATCCAGGTCGCCTCCAACTTCGAGCGCCTCTATTTCGAGGCCGTCCGCCGCGACGGCCTGGAAACCGGTCGCGCCTTCCGCGCCTTTACCGAAACGGGGATCATCGACATTCCCCCGGGCGCCCTGAGCGCCATGCGAGAGCTGTTCGGCGGCGCCTCGACCAACGAGGCCGACACCAGCCGCGCCATGCTGGCCACGCTGAACGAGACCGGCCACCTGATCGACCCGCACACCGCCGTCGCCATCAGCGCGGCCAGGCGCACCACCCTGTCCAGCGACGAGGTGCCGCTGATCGTGCTGTCCACGGCCCACGCGGCAAAGTTCCCGGAAGCCGTCCACGCCGCCACCGGCGTGACCCCCAGATTCCCGCGCGCCGACCGCCACCTGGCCGACAAGCCCGAACGCTACGACCGCCTGCCGGCGGATGCCGCCGTGGTCATGGACTATGTGCGGAGTTTCGCGGGCGCATGATCTCATCCTCCCACGCGCAGCGGGGGAGGGGGACCGCCCGCCTAGCGGGTGATGGAGGGGGCGAGGCCCGTGCGCCGCTGGCGCCAGGCCTTCTCCGCCCCCATTCTGCAAGCACCTTGAAAGTCACAGCTCTGTCCCTCGCCCCCTCCAACCCGCTTCGCGCGGTCCCCCTCCCCCGTGAACGGGGGAGGATGTAGGCCTCATGACCCCCCCCCGCATCCACACCCTCCCCAACGGCGTCCGTGTCATCTGCGACCCCATGCCGGGGCTCGAAACCCTCGCCCTCAGCGTCGTCGCCGGTCGCGGCGCGGCCAGTGAGGACCTGCACCGCTCCGGCTGGTCGCACCTCCTGGAGCACATGGTCTTCAAGGGCGCCGGCGCCCGCTCCGCCCGTGAAATCGTCGAGGTCGTCGAAAGCGCCGGCGGTCAGGTCAACGCCGCCACCGGATACGAGCGGACCAGCTTCCAGATTCGCGCCCTCAAGGGCGGCCTGCCGCTCGGCATGGACATCCTCTCCGACCTCGTCCTGCGACCGACCCTCGACGCCGGCGATCTGACCAAGGAAAAGTCCGTCGTCGCCCAGGAGATCGCCGAGGCCGCCGACACCCCCGACGACCTGGTCTTCGAACTGGCGCAGGCCGCCGCCTTTCCGGACCAGGCGCACGGCCGCCCGATCCTCGGCACGCCGAAATCCCTGAAACCCGCCGACGTCGCCGCCATCGACGCCTGGCGCGCCGCCCTCTACGCCCCCGACCGCCTGGTAGTCAGCGCCGCCGGCGCCGTCGACGAGGACGAGCTCCTGCGTCTGGCCGAGGCCGCCTTCGGCGCGCAACCGGCCGGGCAGGGCGCGGCCACCCCCGCTGCCCCTGTCTTCGCGCCGGGCCGCGCCGCCAGGTTGCGCCGCCTGGAGCAGGCCCATCTGGTCCTGCTGCTGCCGGCCTTCGGGGCAAAAGACGACGACTACTTCGCCCTGCGTCTGTTCGTCGAAATGCTCGGCGGCGGCATGTCCTCGCGCCTCTTCCAGGAGGCCCGCGAGAACCGGGGCCTCGCCTACGCCATCGACGCCTGGAGCGACACCTACGCCGACGGCGGGATGCTGGGCGTCTACGCCGGCTGCGCGGCGAATGACGCCGGCCCCCTGGCCGCCCTGACCGCCCAGCAGATCATCGCCCTGACCGACGGCTGCACCGACGCCGAGCTGGCCCGCGCCAAGGCCCAGCTCAAGGCGCATCTGTTCATGGCCCGCGAACAGCCCCTGTCGCGCACCGAGACCTCCGCCGGCCAGGCCCTGCTGTTCCAACGGCTGTTCTCTCCCGGCGAACTGGCGGAGGCCATCGACGCGGTGAGCAGGGCCGACATCGCCCGGGTCGGCGCGCGGCTTCTGCAGCCGGGCCTGAACGCCGGGTCGGTGCTGGGATCGAAAGCCTCACTCGGCGCCGTCGAGGCCTTCGCGGGCGGCCTCCAGGCCGGCTGATGAATATGTCTAGACATATCAAAAATCGCTCATTCTGAGCCATGGCGGCGTGCGGCAGTCCTGTAGCCCGCACAGGCCTCAAACCGGACTACAAACCCCGCGGATCGACCTTCGCCCTGACCTACATCCGGGGCTACATTTGCCCAGCCTCGACCAACGGTCAGGGCGCGCCCCACAAGGGTTTCCGGCGAAATCTTCGCCTTGTGAAGCCGATGCGCGGTATAATCGTAGGTCCGCTTCGATAGAGGATGCCGGGCGATCCCGCCTTGACGCCCGGCCCGAAGCCTTCACCCTTGAGCCCGCTATGGCCCTTATCGACTGGACCGGACTGGACTCCACCTTCCGCCTCGACGGCGGAACCGTCCGGCTGCGTCCGCCGAAAGCCGGCGACTATGCCGAATGGGCCGACGTCCGCGGCGCCTCTCGCGATTTCCTGCAGCCCTGGGAGCCGACCTGGGCCCCCGACGACCTGACCCGCAGCGCCTTCCGCCGCCGTCTGGATTCCTGGCGCCGGGATCTGGAACAGGGACTGACCTATCCGTTCTTCGTCTTTTCCACCGAGACCGGGGCCCTGACCGGCGGCATCACCCTCAGCGGCGTTCGCCGCGGCGTCGCTCAGGTCGGAACCGTGGGCTACTGGAGCGGCGTCCACGCCACGCGCCAGGGTCATACCCTGACCGCCGTCCGGACGGTCAGCCGCTTCGCCTTCCGGACCCTGGGCCTCTCACGCCTCGAGGCGGCCTGCCTGCCCAGCAACACCGGCAGCGCCGCCCTGCTGCTCAAGGCCGGCTTCACCGAGGAGGGTTTCGCCCGGGCTTATCTGAAAATTAACGGCGAATGGCGAGACCATCGCCTGTTCGGGTTGATTTCGCGAGAGCGGGAGCAGTCCTGCCCGGACTAGGGCCAAGGGCGAGCGGACTGCGCAAGGAAACCGGTATCCAATCCGGGCCGAAGCACCGTAAGCCGCGAAGTGGGCATTTCGCCCGCAGTGTTTGAGGGGCGCGCCGCATGGCGCTGGGAAACGACCGCAAGGGGTGGGACACCGCGCTCACGCTCGAGGCGCTGGGCGCCGCGGGCGTAGCCCTGTGGACATGGTCGCCAACCGAAGACCGCATGAAATTCACCGGCGCCTCACGCGCGCTGGGACTGGGGCCTCTGGCGCCGGAATGCAGCTCCGCCGCGATTCGGGCCCTGGTCCTGCCGCAGGACCGCCCGCTGGCCGAGGAACTGCTGCGGCAGCAGCCGCCGCACAGCGAGATCACCCTACGTCTGCGTATGCGTGGCGGCGAGGTCGGCGTCTGGCGCGGGGTCTGGCTGGAGGAGGGCAACCGCGCCGCCGGCGTGGTCGCGGCCGAGACCGCCTTCGCCGCCTCCGAGACCGATCCGCTGACCGGCCTGCTGGACCGCCGCAGTTTTGTCGCCCGGGCCCGCGAGCGACTGCAGACCAACCAGGCCTTCACCCTGGTGGTCGCCGACCTCGACCGGCTGCGCCGCCTCAACGAGGCGCTGGGCCACGAACGCGCCGACCTGGTTCTGGCGGCCCTAGGGGCCCGTCTGGCCGCCGCCTTCCCGCCTGAGTCGCTGATGGCCCGGGTCGGCGAGGACGAGTTCGCGGTTCTGGCCCCCGGCCTGATCCCGGCCGGCACGCGGCTGCGCGAGGCGCTGGAGCGCCCGCTGCGTGTCGCCGGTTTTGACATCCATCCCACCCTGGCCGTCGGCGCCGTCGAGGCGCAGGGCGGTGACGAGGCGCCCGACGCGGCCGAACTGCTGCGCCGCGCCGAACTGGCCGTCGAGGCCGCCAAGGCCGCCGGTCGCGGCGGCGGCGCGGCCTATGGCTCCGGCATGGAAAGCGACGGTCTGTCGCGTCTGGCCCTGGAAGGCGACCTGCGCGGCGCCGTCGGGCGCGGTGAGATTGGCCCCTTCTTCCAGCCGATCGTGCGGCTGGACACCGGCGAGCTCAGCGGCTTCGAGGCCCTCTGCCGCTGGCGCCATCCGCGCCGGGGCCTGTTGCCGCCGGACGAATTCCTGCCGTTGGCCGAAGAGATGGGGCTGATGGAGGACATCGGCGAGCTGATGATCCGCGCCTCGGCCCGTCAGCTCAACGAATGGCAGGCCCGCCACGCCCCGGCCTGGCAACTGACCTGCAGCGTCAACCTGTCGACCGGCGAGATCCACCGGCAGGGCCTTGTCGAAGACGTCGGCGGCCTGATCGCCAAGTATCGGTTGCGCAAGGGCGCGCTGAAGCTGGAGATCACCGAGAGCGACATCATGCGCGACCCGGAAGGCGCCGCCGTGGTGCTCAAGGCCCTGCGCGAGGTCGGCGCCGGCCTGGCGCTCGACGATTTCGGCACCGGCTTCTCTTCGCTCAGCTATCTGACCCGCCTGCCCTTCGACACGCTGAAGATCGACCGCTATTTCGTCCGGACCATGGGGGCCAACCCCGGCTCGGCCAAGATCGTGCAGTCGGTGGTCAAGCTCGGCCAGGACCTTAACCTCGAGGTCGTGGCCGAGGGGGTGGAGAACGCCCTGATGGCGAACCGCCTTCTGGAACTGGGCTGCGACTACGGCCAGGGCTTCGGTTACGCCCCGCCGCTGTCGCCGCAGGAGGCCGAGGTCTATCTCAACGAAAGCTACGTCGACGGCGTGGCGCCGGTCAGACGGCAGGGCTAGGCCCGGCCCGCCTCCGCCGACAGGTGGTCGGCGCTGATGCCCAGCTTGGCCAGCGCCGCCGACCATTTGTGTTCATGGTCGTCGCCGAAGATCAGGGTGCTGTCGGGATCGCCGACCAGCCAGACGTTCTGGCGCATCTCCTGCTCCAGCTGCCCGGCGCCCCAGCCGGCGTAGCCCAGCGCCAGGACGGCCTTGCGCGGCGGCCCGTCGCCAGCCAGGGCGTTGAGCACCTCGCGCGAGGTGGTCAGGGCGACCCCCTCGGCCACCGGCAGGGTGCCGGCGGGACTGCGGTAGTCGTCGGTGTGCAGCACGAAGCCGCGCTCGCGCTCCACCGGTCCGCCCATCAGGACGATATCGTCGCGGTGGTTGTCGGTAACGGTGACGCCGAGCTTGGTCAGCAGATCCGGCATCTTCAACCCGTCGACCGGGCGGTTCAGGGTGATGCCCATGGCGTGCTGGTCGTCGTGGGCGCAGACATAGATGACCGCCCGCTCGAAGCGCTCGTCGTCGATGCCCGGCATGGCGATCAGCAGCCGGCCGGAGAGAAATTCACTGTCAGGGACGTTGGCCATGACGTTGAACATCGGCGCGCTTCACGACCGTTTCAAGTCACACCGCTTGGCGATCCGGCTGTGCAGCTCTATTTGCCTGTCATCGACGCCCGCGACGGGCCAAGGGAGAGACACGATGACGATCAAAGTCGGCGACAAGGTGCCGGACGGCATGTTCATGACCAGCGGCGCCGAAGGCCCGCGTCCGATCAGCACCGATGAGCTGTTCGCCGGCAAGACGGTCGCCTTCTTCGCCGTTCCCGGGGCCTTCACCCCGACCTGCTCGGCCAAGCACGTGCCGGGCTTCAAGGAGCACGCCGCCGAGTTCCGCGCCAAGGGCGTCGACACCATCGCCTGCGTCTCGGTCAACGACGTCTTCGTGATGAAGGCCTGGGGCGCCGATCAGGGCGTCGGCGACGACATCGTCATGCTGGCCGACGGCAACGGCGACTTCACCAAGGCCCTCGGCCTGGAGATGGACGGCAGCAAGTTCGGCATGGGCACCCGCAGCCAGCGCTACTCGATGCTGGTCAAGGACGGCGTCGTCGAGACGCTGAACGTCGAGCAGGGCGGTGAATTCAAGGTCAGCGCCGCTGACTACATGCTGCCGCAGCTGGGCTAACGCCGGTTCGCGATTGACGGCGCGGGACCGGGGCCTATCGTCTGCTCACCGTTGAGGGGGAGTGTTCGATGCGGTTGCCGGTCCTGTTTGCCGCCCTGCTGTCAGCCATCGCCGGTCCGGCGCTGGCGGCGCCGGATCTGATCGTTACCAACGCCAAGATCTTCACCGCCGACCCGGCCCGGCCCTATGCGCAGGCGGTTGCGGTCGAGAAGGGGGTCTTCACCGCCGTCGGGACGGATGGCGAGGTCCGCAAGCTGGCGGGGCCGAAGACCAAGGTGCTCGATGCCGGCGGCCGGCTGCTGGTTCCGGGTCTGAACGACAGCCACATCCATGTCGGCCGCATCCCCACCGGCCAGCTCATCGAGATTCCCGGCCCACCCTTCCCGGGGCCCAGCGCCGAAGCGACCCTCGCCGCCGTGGCCAAGGCGGCTGGGGAGAACAAGCCTGGCTGGATATCGATGGTCACCGGCTATCCGGTGTTCAACGATCCGCGCAACTGGCGGGAAGCGCTGGACCGGGTCGCGCCGAACAACCCGGTCATGCTGACCGGCTGCTGCGGCCATGCGATGCTGCTGAACAGCAAGGCTCTCGCGGTGCTTGGCATCGACGAGCAGGTCAGAGACCCGATCGGCGGCGGTTGGGGCCGGGACGCGAACGGCCGCCTGAACGGCCATGTCATCGAGGCCGCGCAGATCATCGTCCGTCGCCTGGCCGTCGACGCCGATCCGACCGGCGAGAAGGACGCCGCGATCATCGCCGAGGTCGCGAATCGCTATGCCGTCTGGGGCGTCACCTCGGTCGGCCAGATGGCCAACAACGCGGACCTCGCAACCCTGAAGCGGGCCCTGGCCCGCGCCAATCCGCCGATCCGGTGGAGCGTCTACGCCTGGGGCCTGCCGATGGACGAAGTCGCCGAGGCCTGGCGGGAGGTTGATGGCGACAACGGCGGCTGGGCGCCGCGCACCCGGCTGGCCGGCAGCAAGTGGATTCTGGATGGCACGCCCCTGGAGCGCGGGGCGCTGATGCTTGCCGACTATGCCGACAAGCCCGGCTGGCATGGCGTTTCCAACTATACCGACGCCCAGCTGGAACAGATCCTGAAGGGCGCCCTGGCCAGCCCATATCAGGTGGCGCTGCATGTCTGCGGCGACGGAGAGGCGCAGAGGGTGCTGGACATGATGGAGCGCCTGGCCCCTGCCGACCGCTGGGTCGCCAAACGCGTGCGCTTCGAGCATGCCGATGGCGTTTACGGTCCGCGCCTGGCGCAGGCCAGACGTCTCGGCGTGGTCGTGCTGCCCAATCCGGTGCACGTTGCGCCGATGCCGGTCGAGAACGGCGCCACCATGCAGACCGCGCGCTGGGGCGCGACCGCCGACCTGCAGCAGCCCCTGGCTGCCGTTCTGACGGCCGGTGTCCCGATGGCGCTGGCCTCCGACGGGGGCGACGCGGAGCCGGTGGCCAATCCCTGGCTGCAGTTTCTGCTGGCGGTGACCTATGAAAGGCGGCCCAGCGACGCCCTGAGCCGGGAACAGGCCCTGGCGGCCTATACCGCCGGCGCGGCGTTTGCCGAGAAGCAGGAAGGGGTCACCGGCATGATTCGTCCCGGGCTCGCCGCCGACTTCGCGGTTCTGTCTCAGGACGTCCTGATCGTCCCGCCACCGAAGCTGCCCGGAACCGTCTCGCTGCTGACGATCGTCGGCGGCGAGACCGTGCACGCCGATGGGCCCTTCAAGTGATCAGCCGGTAAACGCCTCCAACGGCGCCGAGCCCTGGGTCACCGCCGCCAGCTGTCCGGGCACGCCGCTCAGCACCTGGCCGGCGTACAGCGTCGCCAACGGGGCCATGTGGCTGTCGAGGTGGGCCTGCTTCGCCAGCATCCAGCCGCCGACCGTTTCACCGCACAGTTTCAGATAGGCCGTCGCCCCGGCCAGGGCGTCCGGCGTGCCCTTGCGCTCCGATAGCCAGTCCGCGCCGGAGGCCATGGCGTCCACCGCCGCCGCCAGCCGCTCGCCGACGCCGCCCAGATCGCCCTTCAGGGCCCGCGCCGTCTCGCGGATGTCGCTGATCAGATCGGCCATCGCTGCGCCGCCCTCCATCGACAGCTTACGGCCGACCAGGTCGATGGCCTGGATGCCGTTGGTGCCCTCGTAAATCGGCAGGATGCGGCAGTCGCGGTAGTGCTGGGCCGCGCCCGTCTCCTCGACGAAGCCCATGCCGCCGTGCACCTGCAGCGCCTCACTGGCCGCCCAGACGCCGACGTCGGTCGACCAGCCCTTGGCGATGGGGGTCAGCAGTTCCTCGCGGAGCCTGGCTTTCGCATTGCCGCTGTGAGCCATGTCAGCGGCCACGGCGGTGGCCAGGCAGACGCCCCGCGCCGCCGCCGTCTTGGCCTTGATCAGCATCAGCGTGCGGCGCACGTCGGGCAGGTCCCACAGCGGGGCCGGGCTCTCGCCGGTCCAGGCCGAGCGGCTCTGGCGGCGCTCCTTTGCGAAGGCGAGCGCCTGCTGGTAGGCGCGCTCGGCGATGGCGACGCCCTGCGTCCCGACCTGCAGCCGGGCGGCGTTCATCATCGTGAACATATGGGCCAGGCCCTGGCCCTCCACCCCGACCAGTTCGGCCCTGGCGCCCTCGAACAGCATGACGCAGGTCGGCGAGGCGTGGATGCCCAGCTTGTGCTCGATGCCGCCAGGCCGCAGGTCGTTGGCCGCCCCGGCCTTGCCGTCGGCGGTGAGGATGCGCTTGGGGGCGACGAACAGGCTGATGCCCTTGACCCCCGCCGGGGCGTTCGGCGTGCGGGCCAGCACCAGATGGACGATGTTGTCGGCCGCGTCGTGGTCGCCCCAGGTGATGTAGATCTTCTGGCCGGTGATGCGCCAGCCGCCCTCGCCGTCGGGGTCGGCCCGGGTGGTCAGTGCGGCCAGATCCGAGCCGGCCTGCGGCTCGGTCAGGTTCATGGTGCCGGTCCATTCGCCGCTGACCAGGCGCGGCAGATACCGGGCCTTCTGCTCGGTGGTGCCGTGGGCGGCCAGGGCCTCGATGGCGCCCTGGGTGAGGATCGGGCACAGGCCGAACGCCAGGCTGGCCGCGTTGAACATTTCGAAGACGGCGATCTCCAGCGCCTTGGGAAGGCCCTGGCCGCCGTAGCGGGCATCGGCCGACAGGCTGTTCCAGCCGCCTTCGGCGAACTCGCGAAGCGCCGCCGCATACCCGGGTGCGGCCGTGACCTTGCCGTTGGCATAGGTTGCGTGGGCCCGATCGCCTGGCCGGTTCAGCGGCGCGATGATATCGGCGGCGAAGGCGCCGGCCCCGTCCAGCACGGCTTCCACGGTGGCGTGGTCGGCTTCGGGGAACAGCTCGATCAGGTTGTCGAAGCCGGCGGCCTTCATGGCCAGGGCGATGTCGCGGAGCGGCGGGGTGTATGTCATCGAACAATCCCAATACAGTCGCCGTCTACCTAGACCGACGGTGGTGCGGAACAAAGGCCGCACTGAACCAGGGCGGGGGCTTTCATCGGCGGGAGCCGCGACTATGTTCGGTAACGGCTGTCATCACAGTTGGAGCGCAAGCGCATGATCCGTCCCCTCGCCGTCGCCCTGATGGCCGCGATGCTGATGACCGGGCCGGCCCTCGCCGCGCCCTCGACCGACCCGGCGAAAATGCCGGCCGGGACCTATGGGCTGGAAAAGACCCACGCCTCGCTGCTGGCCCGGGTCCGGCACATGGGCCTGTCCAGCTATACCCTGCGGTTCAACCGCTTCGACGCCAGCTATGACTGGGATCCCAGGGCGCCGGAGGCGGCGAAGCTGACGGTCAGCATCGACATGACCTCGCTCGACGTCGGCGATGCGAAGATCAGCAAGAACTTCGCCGATGACTTCCTCGACGCCAAGAAAAACCCCAAGGCTACCTTCGTCTCCACCGCCATCGTCCGCGACGGCGACCGGGGCAAGGTGACCGGCGACCTGACCTTCCATGGCGTGACCAAACCCGTCACGCTGGACGTCATCTTCCGGGGCTACGAATCGGGCCTGCTCGGGGCCCGGTCGGGCTTTTCGGCGACTGGCGCGTTCAAGCGGTCTGACTTCGGCTCGGACAACATGAGTATGTTCGCCGGCGACGACATCGAACTGATCATTGAGGTGGAGTTCCTTCGGAAATGAGCACAGACCTGTCCGCCGGGCGCAGCCGCTACTCGGCCGTCGCCATGACCTTCCACTGGCTCATCGCGGCGTTGATCATTGGCAACGTCGCCCTGGCCTGGATCTCTGACGAGGTTCCCCGGTCGACGGCCGCCGGCCTGATGGCCTGGCACAAGACCCTTGGCATAACGATCCTGATCCTCAGCCTTGGCCGGCTGGCCTGGCGCCTGACTCACAAGCCGCCGCCGCTCGGCGACCATCTGAAGGTGTGGGAACGCTGGCTGGCTCATGTCGTCCACTGGGGGTTCTACGGGCTGATGATTGGCCTGCCGCTGACCGGCTGGGCCCTGGTCTCCGCCAGTCCGTTGATCAAGGTCTATCCGATCGACATGTTCGGCCTGTTCCACTGGCCGGCCATCGGTCCGCTGGCCAATCTGCCGCCGGCCGAGATGAAGGCGGCGCACGAGATCTGGGCAGAGGTTCACCACCTGATGGCCAAGGTGATCATCTATGGGCTGATCCCGCTGCACATCCTCGGCGCGCTGAAGCACCAGATCCTCGACAAGGACAACACGCTGGGCAGCATGATTCCCTTCCTGAAGGCCCCAAAGTGATGCGCCGCCTGCTCGCCGCCCTCGCCCTCTTCCTGTTCACGGCCCTGCCGGCCGCCGCGGCCCCGGCCCCGGCCTGGACCGTCGACAAGGCCGCCTCGAAGATCGCCTTCGCCTCGACCTTCGGCGGCCAGGGGTTCAACGGCGGCTTTGCCAGCTGGGACGCCCAGATCCGCTTCGATCCGAACAACCTTGCCGGCTCCAGCGCCGTGGTCAGCATCGACACCGTCAGCGCCTTCACCGGCGACAATGACCGTGACACGGCGTTGAAGGAGCCGAACTGGTTCTCTACCAAGGCCTTCCCCAAGGCGACGTTCCGGACCACCGGCTTCAAGGCGCTGGGCGGCGGCAAGTACCAGGCGAGCGGGACCCTGACGCTGCGCGGGCAAAGCAAACCGTTGACCCTGCCCTTTACCCTCGTCATCACCGGCAATCAGGCGAAGATGACCGCGCGTGTGACGGTCAGCCGCCTGGCCTTCGGGGTTGGACAGAACGAGTGGAAGAAGACGGACGTCATTCCGGACCCGGTGACGGTCAACATCAGCCTGACGGCCAAGCGCTAGAGGCGGCTGTCCGCGCGCTCGAGGCCGGACAGCTCGTCACCTTCCCGACCGAGACCGTCTACGGCCTGGCGGCCGACGCCCGTGACCCTCTGGCTGTCGCCCGTGTCTTCGAGGCCAAGGGCAGGCCGCGTTTCAACCCTCTGATCGCCCATGTCGCCGACCTTGCGGCCGCCCGGCGTATCGCCGTCCTGGACGACCGGGCACTGAAGCTCGCCGAGGCCTTCTGGCCTGGCCCCCTGACCCTGGTCGCGCCACTGGCTGATGGGAACGCCGTCTGCGATCTCGCCCGCGCCGGCCTCGATACCGTGGCCGTCAGGGTCCCCGGACACCCGCTGGCCCGCGCCCTGCTGGCCCGCTTCGGCCGGCCGGTCGTCGCCCCCAGCGCCAACCGCTCGGGCCGCCCCAGTCCGACCACCTACGCCGACGCCCGCGAGGAGACCGGCGACCGTTGCGCCGCCGGCCTCGACGGCGGCCCCTGCACGGTTGGACTTGAATCAACGGTGGTCTCGGTCCTCGATGGCCAGGCCCGCCTCCTGCGTCCCGGCTCGGTCACCCGCGCCCAGATCGAGGCCCTGATCGGCCCCCTGGCCGAAGCCGGGGGCGACGCCAGGCGGTCACCCGGTCGCCTGGCCCTGCACTATGCCCCCGACGCCCCGGTCCGCATCAACGCCACGGGCCCTGAGGCCGGTGAGGCGTTCCTGGCCTTCGGGCCCTCCGACAGCCCCTTCAACCTCAGCCCGACCGGCGACCTGGCAGAGGCGGCCGCCAACCTTTTCGCCATGCTCCGCGCCGCTGACCGGACCAGACCAGCGGCCATCGCAGTGGCGACGATTCCTGACGAGGGCCTTGGGGAGGCGATCAACGATCGGCTGAAACGCGCCGCCGGCTTCGTCGGCTGACAGGGCGCGGGGGAGGGCGTATCTTCCGGCCCCATGACCATCCCCGTTCCCGCTGACGTCGTTTCCCGCCTGAAGGCCGTGCTCGGCGAGGGCGGCTGGAGCACCGATCCCGACCGTATCGCCCCCAAGCTGGTCGAATGGCGCGGGCGCTGGCAGGGAACAACCCCCCTGCTGGTCCTGCCGCGCTCGACGGCGGAGGTCAGCGCTGTGGTCGGGCTCTGCGCCGAGGCGGGCGTCGCCATCACGCCCCAGGGCGGCAACACCGGCCTGGTTTCGGGCCAGATCCCGCAGGGCGAGATCCTGCTCTCTACCGAGCGCCTCAACGCCATCCGCGACATCGACGCCTTCGACGATGTCATCGTCGCCGGGGCGGGCGTCACCCTGGCCGCCGTGCATGAGGCGGCGGCGAAGCTCAATCGTCGCTTTCCGCTGGGCCTGGCCTCGGAAGGCTCCGCGACCGTCGGGGGCGTGGTCTCGACCAACGCCGGCGGCACCCAGGTCCTGCGCTTCGGCACGACCCGCAATCTGGTGCTGGGGCTGGAGGCGGTGCTGCCCAACGGCGAGATCTGGAATGGTCTCAAGCGCCTGCGCAAGGATAACACCGGCTATGACCTCAAGCAGCTGCTGATCGGCGCCGAAGGCACGCTGGGCGTCGTCACCGCCGCCAGTCTGAAGCTGTTCCCGCGCCCGGTCTCCACCGCCACCGCCATCTGCGGCCTGACCAGCGCCCGCGACGCCATCACCCTGTTGGCCCGCGCCAAGGAAGAGACCGGCGGCGCCGTCGAGGCCTTCGAGCTGATGGGCCGGGCCGGCGTCGGCTATGCGATCAAGAACATCCCGGGGCTCCGCGAGCCGCTGGAGGGGGCCCATCCCTGGTACGTGCTGGTGGAGACCACCAGCGGCGAGCCAGGCGTCGCCGAGGCCGCGCTCGAGCGCCTGCTGGCGCATGCTCTGGAAGACGGCCTGATCGCCGACGCCGCCGTCGCCCAGACCGCCGCCCAGGCGAAGGCCTTCTGGGCCGTGCGCGAAAACCAGTCCGGCGGCCAGAAGGCGGAGGGCGCGGCCTGGAAGCACGACGTCTCCGTGCCGGTCTCAAGGATGGCCGAGTTCATCGAGCGGGCGACGACCATTGTCGAGGCTTTTCGTCCGGGGGTTCGTGTCGTCGCCTTCGGCCACGTGGGCGACGGCAACGTCCATTACGACGTGCTTCGCCGCACCGATGAAACAGACGAGGCCCACAATGCCCTGCGCGATGAGGGATCACGCCGGGTGCACGATCTTGTCATGGAGCTCGACGGTTCGATCAGCGCCGAGCACGGCCTGGGCGCCGCCAAGACCGCCGACGCCCTGCGCTACAAGAGCCCCATCGAGGTCGAGGCCCTGCGCGCCATCCGGGCGGCGTTGGACCCGGGGCGGATCATGAACCCGAGGGTTCTGTTCTAGGCTGGCCTTCCGCGCGGCCCCGTCCTATCAGCCGCGCCATGCTGATGGTCATCTCTCCCGCCAAGTCGCTGGACTTCACGGCGCCGCCAAAGCCGCTGCCGCTGACCGAGCCCAGGCTGAAGACCGACACGGTCGAACTGGCCAAGGTCGCCAGGGCCCAGAGCGCACGGCAGCTCAAGCGCTTGATGCACCTGTCCGACGCCCTGGCCAGTCTCAACCACGAACGCTTCCAGGCCCTCGACCCCCTGGCCGAGGACGGGTTGCAGGCCGCGGTCGCCTTCAATGGCGATGTCTACACGGGGTTGAAGGCCCGCAACCTCGACAAGGCCGCCTTCGCCTGGGCCCAGGACCACCTGCGCATCCTGTCGGGTCTCTACGGTCTGCTGCGTCCCGCGGACGCCATCCAGCCGCACCGGCTGGAGATGGGCACGCGCCTGAAGACAAAGCACGGCTCGAATCTCTACGACTTCTGGGGCGACAAGGTCGCCCGCCAGCTCAACGAGGACGCCAAGGGTCACGCCGACCCGACGCTGATCAACCTGGCCAGCCAGGAGTACTTCGGGGCCGTGGACGCCGCCGCCCTCAAGCTGCCGGTCGTTACCTGCCGCTTTCTGGAGGAGAAAGACGGCGAGGTTCGTCAGCTCAGCTTCTTCGCCAAGCAGGCGCGGGGCCTGATGGCCCGCTTCGCCATCGATCAGCGGATCGAAAAGGCCGGCGATCTGAAGGCGTTCGATACCGGCGGCTATGCCTTCAAGGCCGGGCTTTCGAACGAGGCCGAATGGGTCTTCTCGCGTCGCCAGCCGCCGCCGGTGGCCCAGACCCGCGCGGCCAAGGCTGAACAGGCCTGATTCTGCCTTGGGGTCCGTCCGGGCAGTGAACAGCCAGCAACGCGGCTGACAGACCCAGGTGATCGCCTGCTCGTAATTCATCAGGAGATGAATTATAGGCGCTCGTATGACGCGCCGCGAAAGTCTATGTTGCGGCGCACAAAATCAAGAAGACGTTGGAGTGCTTCCATGGACTACGGGCTGAAGGGACAGGCGGCCATTGTCACCGGCTCGACCAGTGGCATCGGTCACGCCATTGCTCAGGCCCTGGCCGAAGCCGGCGTTGATGTGGTCCTCAATGGTCTCGGCGACGCCGCCGCCATTGAGCAGACCCGCGCCACCCTCGAAGCGGCGACCGGTGTCCGCGTTCGCTACCACGGCGCGGACATGACCAAGGGTGATCAGATCGCCGACATGGTCGCCTTTGCTCACGGCGAATTCGGCCGGGTCGATATCCTGGTCAACAACGCCGGCATCCAGTTCGTCTCGCCGATCGATCAGTTTCCGCCCGAGAAGTGGGACCAGATCATCGCTATCAACCTGACTTCCAACTTCCACGCCATCCGCGCCGCCCTGCCGATCATGAAGGGTCAGAAGCACGGGCGGATCATCAACATCGCCTCGGCCCACGGCCTGGTCGCCAGCCCCTTCAAGGGCGCCTATGTGGCCGCCAAGCACGGGGTTCTGGGCCTGACCAAGACGGTGGCCCTGGAGATCGCCGAGGCCGGCATCACCTGCAACGCCATCTGTCCTGGCTACGTCCACACCCCTCTGGTCGACGGCCAGATCAAGGACACCGCCAAGGCGCGCGGAATGACGGAAGAGGCGGTCGTGCGCGATGTGATCCTCGCCGCCCAGCCGAGCAAGCAGTTCATCAGCTTTGAACAACTGAACGGCATGGTGCTCTATCTGGCCAGCGCCGCCGGCGGCGGCGTCAACGGCGCCCATCTGTCCATCGACGGCGGCTGGACGGCGGGCTGACCCGCCAATTCAAAGTAAAGTCATGAGCCAGCCGCCCCTCGAAGAAATTGCCTCGCCGCGCCCCGTGCCCACAGTCGGCGTCGTCTGCCTGCGCGGGGCCGAGGTGCTGCTGATCAAGCGCGGCAACCCGCCCCGCCAGGGCCAGTGGAGCCTGCCGGGCGGCCGGCTTGAGTGGGGCGAGACCCTGCAGGCCGGCGCCCTGCGCGAACTCGCCGAGGAAACCGGGTGCCAGGCGGAGATTCTCGGTCTTGTCGATGTCGTCGACGGGGTGATGACCACCCGCCACTACATCATGATCGACTATGCCGCTCGCTGGACGGCGGGAGAGCCGGTGGCAGGCGACGACGCGGCCGACGCGCGGTTCTTTACCCTGGACGAGGCGCTGGCCATCGTTGAGTGGGAGGAGACCCGCCGGGTGATCCGTGAAGCGGTGGAGCGGTTCGGCGCTTGACGCCCGCCGCGTAACCCGTCCTCTCATGCTTCGCAAAGGGCCCCCGACATAAGGGATCAGCGGCCCACGGGAGAACATCATGACCCTTCATACCCCCCTCTGCGACCTGCTGGGCGTCGAGCATCCGATCATGCTGGCCGGCATGGGCGGGGTTTCCTACGCCGAGGTTGTGGCCGCAGTGACCAATGCCGGCGGCTACGGCACCCTGGGCATGGCGGGCCGTGGCCCGGACTTCATCCGTGAACAGATGCGCGCGGTGCGCAAGCTGACCGACGGCCCGTTCGGCGTCGACCTGCTGGCCGCCTCGCCTGAGAGCCTGACCGAGAGCGTCGATGTGATCATCGAGGAAGGCGCCTCCGCCTTCGTCGCCGGCCTCGGCGTGCCCATGCCGATCATGGAAAAGCTGAAGAAGGCCGGTCTCAAGGTCATGGTCGTCTGCGGCGCGGTCAAGCATGCCGTGAAGGCCGAGCAGGCCGGCTGTGACGCCGTCATCTGTCAGGGCGGGGAGGGCGGTGGCCATACCGGACTGGTCGGCACCCTGCCGCTGGTGGCGCAGGCCGTCGAGGCGGTGAAGGTGCCGGTCGTGGCGGCCGGCGGTCTCTATGACGGTCGGGGCCTGGCGGCGTCGCTGGCGCTGGGCGCGGTAGGCGTCTGGATGGGCACCCGGTTCATCGCCTCCACCGAGGCGCACGCCGGCGAACTCTACCGCCGCACGATCGTCGAATCGGTCGACGAGGATACCGTCCGCACCCGCTGCTACAGCGGCAAGCCGATGCGGGTGCGCAAGAACCCCTATGTCGAGGACTGGGAATCGCGCCCGGGCGACATCCAGCCCTTCCCGGTCCAGGCCGGCATCTCGATCCAGAACAACGCCATGGGCGGCATCGGTGGCCAGACCGAGAACCTGGACCCCGACAAGAGCTGTTTCGCCATGGGCCAGAGCGCCGGCGGGGTGCATGATGTGCTGCCGGCCGGCGAGATCGTCCGCCGCATCATGGCCGAGGCGGAGGCCTCGATCAGCCGGGTGGCGGCCATCAGGGGGCGGGAACCGGCGGCGGCCTGACTTGGGGCGGAAAAAGGCAACGTTTTCAGCGGTTTAAATACTGCCTAACCAGCCTTGACGCACTGCAGCGCGGTCTATAGGTTCCGCGCCGATCAAGCCGGGCCCGGAGGGTGTTCTTCCAGGCCGTTTGTAGAGCTGACCGCTCCCATGCCTAGGGCCGACGAAAACCGCGAAGAGGCGCTGAAACGCCTCGACGAACGGGCCGCCGCACTCCAGGCGCGCACCGCCAAACCCGCGTCCCACGCGGCTGGCGAGGCGGCGGCTGGCCAGGCGTGGCGGATTATCGCCGAGCTGTTGGGCGGTGTGCTCATCGGCCTGGCGTTCGGGGCTATCGTGGACTGGTTCTTGCCGACCAGACCGTGGGGCATGATTGGTGGGGTCATCGGCGGGTTCGTGCTTTCGCTATGGATGGCGAAGCGCACCGCTGATCGGCTGATGGCGCAGGCGAAGGCGGAGCAGGGTGATACCCCGCTTCCCGTCATCGCCGACGACGAAGACGAAGATTAAGGAGCGAGAGGCCCGTGGCCGATCCGTTGCATCAGTTCCAGATCCAGAAGATCCTCGATCTTCCTGACGTCACCCTGCCGGGCCTCGGCACGGTCGATCTGGCATTTACGAACTCGCACCTGGCGATGACGCTCGCCTTCGTCGTGGTGGTTGGCTTCATGAGCCTGATCACGGCCAGCGCAAAGGTAGTCCCGGGCCGTATGCAGGCCGTCGGCGAGACCCTTTTCGGCATGATCGACAACCTGACCACGTCGATCATCGGTCACGACGGCCGCAAGTATGCGCCGTTCGTCTTCACCCTGTTCACCTTCATCATGGTGCAGAATTTCCTCGGTCTGGTGAACATCCCGGGTGTCTTCCACCTGTTCACCGCGACCTCGCAGCTGGCCGTCACCGCCACCTACGCCATCCTGACCATCGGCCTGGTGCTGATCGTCGGCTTCGGCAAGCATGGCCTCGGCTTCTTCAAGCTCTTCGTGCCCAGCGGCGTGCCGTGGGTGCTGCTGCCGGTCATCATCCTGATCGAGTTCGTCTCCTTCCTGCTGCGTCCGGTGACCCTGATGCTGCGTCTGTTCGGCAACATGATGGGCGGTCACGTCGCCCTTAAGGTGTTCGCCGGCTTCGTCGCTACCGCCGCCGCCGGGTCGATCGGCTACATCGGGCTTGGCGTCGGACCGCTTGCCTTCGGCATGGTCACCGCCCTGACGGCCCTCGAGTTCCTCGTGGCCTTCCTGCAGGCTTTCGTCTTCGCCGTTCTGACCACCATCTATCTCAATGATGTGGTCAACCTCGGTCACGGCCACTAAAAGCGGCCCACAACCGAACACTCCTGAACCTTCAAACCAACTAGGACTAGACACTCATGGATCCTCAAGCCGCCAAGTTCATCGGCGCGGGCCTCGCGACCCTGGGCATGATCGGCGCCGGTATCGGCGTGGGCACCATCTTCGGCAACTTCCTCGCCGGCGCCCTCCGCAACCCGGCCGCCGCCGCCGCCCAGATCGGCAACCTGTTCGTCGGCGCCGCCCTGGCTGAAGCCCTGGGCATTCTCGCCTTCGTTCTCGGCATGCTGATCCTCTTCGGCTAAACGCGTTTCCGACTAGGCTGGCGCGACCGCTCCCACCAGGGCGCGGCGCGCCGCACTGGGACATCAGATGGCTACTCCCGATCCGCACGCCGCTCCGGCGGGCGAAACCCACGCGACCACCGAAGCCCAGCACGGCGGTGGTGGTCTGCCGCAACTCCAGTTCGAGCACTGGCCGGGTCAGATCGCCTGGCTGCTGATCCTGTTCGTCGCCCTGTACCTCCTGATGTCGCGGGTCTTCATCCCGCGGCTTCGCAAGGTGCTGGACGAGCGGACCGGCACCATCGCCGGCGCCCTCGAGCAGGCTCGCCTGGTTCAGGAAGAAGCCAACGCCCAGGCCGCCAAGGCCCAGGCTGATGTGGCCGAAGCCCGGGCCACGGCCCATCGTCTCGCCTCTGAAGCCCGCGCCAAGGCCAATGCCGAAGCCCAGGCCCGTCAGGCGGTTGAAGACGAGAAGCTCGCGGTCCGCATGGCCGAGGCCGAGACCCGCATTCGCGCCTCCCGCGACGCGGCCATGAGCCACGTGTCGACCATCGCTTCCGATACGGCCTCCGCCATTGTCGAGAAGCTGACCGGCGCGGCGCCCAAGGCCGCTGACCTCAACGCCGCCCTGGCGGCCGCCAAGGAAGGCGCTCTCTGATGCCCGCGTCCGTCATCGCATTCCTCGGCAGCCCCGAGAACTGGGTCGGCTGGGGCGTCATCGTCTTCCTCGGCATCGTCATCTATGTCGGCGGCTTCAAGAAGGTCGCCGCCGCCCTCGACGCCAAGTCAGCCGTCATCCAGGCTGACCTGGACGAAGCGGCCCGCCTGCGCGCCGAAGCTGAAGCCCTGCTGGCCGAGATCCGTGGCCAGCGTGAAGACGCCGAAAAGCAGGCGGCCGGCATGCTGGCCGCCGCCGAAGCCGACGCCGCCCAGATGGCGGTCGATGCCCAGGCCAAGCTGGAAGAGACCATCGCCCGCCGCGCCGCCTTGGCCGAGCGGAAGATCGCTTCCGCCGAGGCCCAGGCCGCCGCCGACGTGAAGGCCGCCGCCGCCGATCTGGCCACCCAGACCGCCGAGCGCCTGCTGACCGCCCGCATCGCTGCCGCCAAGTCCGACCCCAGCGTCGACGTGGCGATCAGCCAGCTGGCCACCCGCCTGCAGTAGACCCCTTTTTGTGGGTGGCTTCGGCCACCCCTGAAGATCAAGATGCCCCTCGATCCACATCGGGGGGCATTTTCATTGGCGCTCGCATCCGTCCTGATCGCCCTGACGATCACAGTGCAGCCCATGCCGGCGTCTTCCGATTGCCTGTGGGACGCCGTTGGTTCGACCCAGCGACAGGCCTGGCTTCAGCGCTACATCACCGACCCCAGGGCCTTGATGAAGACCGTGGTGGAGGCGGACGTTGCTTCAGCTCTGGCCGAGACCTGCAAGGTTCCGGTCGACAAGGTGCGCAACCTGTTGGTCGCAAGGACCATGGAACTCGGGGCCGAGGCCTGGTGGGATCGCGAAATGCAGCAGCCCGGCGCCCTGGCCCGTAGCTGGGCGGCCCTGACCGAGGCAGAGCGGGTCCAGCTACGACGCTGGGCGGCGAGCGCCATCGATGACGGCAACGGCGATGAAGTGGAGATGACCGGCTTCCCGGCCTTCGCCCGGGGCGCTGGCCTCAAGGATCCGAACGGGCCGGGCATGATGCATGTGATGGGCTACATGCTGGGCCGCGGCTACCGCGAGCTGGCCGGAAGCTAGGCCGTCCGCCGGCGCTTGAAGGCCCGGCGCCAGCCGCCCATGGCGCCATGGCCGCGGGTAATGAAGCGCTCGGCGCGCAGCATCATCTGCCAGAAGATCGAGACGAACGGCGAATTGCGGCGCAGCAGGCGGCGGACCGGCGACAGGACCCGCGGCCAGCGCCGGTGAGCCTTGATGAACAGCCGCTTGGCGCCGGTGCTGGTCCGCAGCACCAGGATCAGACCCAGGGCGACGACGGGCAGGCCGCCGGGCCCCGGCAGGGGCGCAATCAGGAGACCGAGCGCGATGATCAGGAAGCCCAGCGCCATGCCGGCCGCCTTGTTCAGCCGGCGCAGGAACGGGGACCCTTGCGGGCGTCTGGAGCGTTCGGGCGAGGCGAATGTCACGGCGGTCATCGGAGCAGTCTGTCTGGGCCGATCCGGACGCTCCGGTTCTCCAGCCTTGTCCCGCACATATGGTGTGGTCGGGGTGATGGAAAGATGGCCGGCCAGGCTATGACGAAGCTTTAATCTACAAGGTTACTTTGATTTTCTGTGCACGAACCATGCAGGCCGCCCAAAAACCTATACAGGTCAAGGAATCCGCGCCCGATCGGCCCGCGGATATGGACAACGTGAATTCGAAGACAGATTTCGGCGTTACCGATTGTGGCCTGGACGTGATCGGCAAGGGCAATCCATGAGCCGTGCGCGATCATCCTTCGGCCGGGCAGCGCTCCGGCCGAAGGATGACAGCTTCAGGGGCGCCTACTCCGCCGCCAGGGCGGCAGACACTTCCGGTTTCCAGCGAAGCTTGGGCTTCCTGGCCGCCAGGGTCTCGTCCAGCCGCCGCAGGGGCGCGAGGTGTGGCGCGCCCTTGAAGCGGTCGGCGTCGCCGGCTTTAGCCGCCTCGGCCAGAGCGCGCAGGGCGACGACGAACCGGTCCAGCTCCTGTTTCGATTCCGTCTCGGTCGGCTCGATCAGCATGGCTCCATGGACGACCAGCGGGAAGTACATGGTCATGGGGTGGAAGCCCTCGTCGATCATCGCCTTGGCGAAATCGAGCGTGGTGATCCCGGTGCCGTCCAGCCAGCTGTCGTCGAACAGCGCCTCATGCATGCAGGGCCCATCGGGGAAGGCGGGCGTCATCAGGTCGGAGAGACGCGCCTTGATGTAGTTGGCGTTGAGGACGGCATCCTCGGCCACCTGGCGCAGGCCGTCCGATCCGTGGCTGCGCATATAGGCGTAGGCGCGGACGTACATGCCCATCTGGCCATGGAAAGCGCTCATCCGCCCGAAAGCGGCGGCGGCGTCGCCGAGCGCTTCTTCCTGCAGCAGCAGGCCGCCCGGACCGTGGACCAGCCAGGGCGTAGGGGCGTAGGGCGCCAGGGCCTCGCTGAGCACCACAGGACCCGCACCCGGCCCACCGCCGCCGTGGGGCGTCGAGAAGGTCTTGTGCAGGTTGATGTGCATGGCGTCGACGCCGAGGTCGCCCGGGCGGACCCGGCCGACGATGGCGTTGAAGTTGGCCCCGTCGCAGTAGAAGTAGGCGCCGGCCGCATGGGTCAGCCGGGCGATCTCGACGATGTCACGCTCGAACAGGCCGCAGGTGTTGGGATTGGTGACCATGATGGCCGCCACGTCGGGGCCGAGCTTGGCTTCGAGGTCAGCCAGATCCACGCGGCCATCGTCGGTCTGGGCGATCTCGCGAACGCTGTAGCCGACGAAGGCGGCGGTGGCCGGGTTGGTGCCGTGGGCGCTGGTCGGAACCAGCACCACCTTGCGGGCTTCGTCACCCCGCGCCTCATGGGCCGCCTTGATGGCGAGAATGCCGCAGAGCTCGCCATGGGCGCCGGCCTTGGGCGTCAGGGCCACAGCCGGCATGCCGGTCAGGGTTTTCAGCCAGTGGGCCAGGCGGTCCATCAGCTCCAGGGCGCCGGGCACTGTCGATTGCGGCTGCAGCGGGTGGATATCGGCAAAGCCCGCCAGGCGCGCCATCTTCTCGTTGAGGCGCGGGTTATGCTTCATCGTGCAGCTGCCCAGCGGGTAGAGGGCCAGGTCGATAGCGTGGTTCTTCTGGCTGAGGCGCACGTAGTGGCGCATCGTTTCCGGCTCCGACAGGCCGGGCAGACCGATCGGATCGGTGCGCACCAGATCGCCGAGATCATCGGCGGAAATCGAGGCTTCCGGAAGATCCACGCCAGTCTTCGACCAGCCGCCCATTTCAAAGATCAGGGCTTCATCCTGCAGCAGGCCGCGCCCGCCGGTCAGGGAAGCAAAACCGCCGGCGGCCGTCCCGGCCTGCGGCGTGGTGGGGCGTCCAACGCTGTTCATGCTCATGCCAGCACCTCGGCCAGTTCGGTTTTGAAGGTTTCGATGTCGCCGTCGGTGACGGTCTCGGTGGCGCAGACCAGCAGCACGTCGTCCAGCCCCGCGTGCGGGTCCAGGCGGCTGTAGGGCACGCCGGCGATGACGCCGCGCTTGGCCAGCGCCTCGACGACCTCGGCCGCCGGCTTGCTGAGCCTCACAGCGAACTCGTTGAAGAAGCGGGGGGTGAGGACCTCAACCCCCTTCACGCCGCTGAGCGCGATCTTCGTCTTCAGCGCCTGCTGATGATTGAGCAGCGCCAGCTTGCGCAGACCCACCTCGCCCAGCAGCGACATATGGATGGTAAAGGCCAGGGCGCAGAGGCCGCTGTTGGTGCAGATGTTGCTGGTCGCCTTGTCGCGGCGGATATGCTGCTCGCGCGTCGACAGGGTCAGCACGAAGCCGCGCCGGCCGTCGGCGTCCACGGTCTCGCCACAGAGGCGGCCGGGGGCCTGGCGAACCAGCTTTTCCTTGCAGGCGAAGAGGCCGATGTAGGGCCCGCCGTAGTTCAGCGCATTGCCGATCGACTGGCCCTCGCCGACGGCGATGTCGGCGCCCATTTCGCCCGGCGACTTCAGCAGGCCGAAGGACACGGCCTCTGTGGTCACCACGATCAACAGCGCCCCGGCCGCCTGGGCCGCCGCGGCGATCTTCGTCACATCGGTCGCCGTCCCGAAGACGTTGGGCGTCTGCACGACCACACAGGCGGTGTCGGCGTCGATGGCCGCCATCACCGCATCTTCGGCGTCGATGGCGGGGGTGAGGCGCTCGGTGGCGACGCCGGCGGCGTGGGCAAGGGTCTCGACCGTCTGGACGTAGTGGGGATGCAGGCCGCCCGACAGGATGGCCTTGTTGCGGCGGGTGACGCGGCTGGCCATCATCACCGCCTCGCCGGCCGCCGTGGAGCCGTCGTAGAGGCTGGCGTTGGCCACATCCATGCCGGTCAGGGCCGCGACCTGGGTCTGGAACTCGAACAGGACCTGAAGGGTGCCTTGCGCGATCTCCGGCTGATAGGGCGTGTAGCTGGTCAGGAACTCCGACCGCTGGATGATGTGGTCCACGGATGCCGGCACGTGATGGCGATAGGCGCCGGCCCCGCAGAAGAAGGGCACGGACCCGGCCGCGACGTTCCTGGCCGCCAGGGCGCCAAGCTCGCGCTCGACCTCCAGTTCGCCGGCGAACCCGGGCAGGTCGACCGGGCCGTCGAGCACGGCGGACCTGGGCACATCGACGAACAGGTCGTCGACGCTGCCGGCGCCGATCGCGCCGAGCATCTGACGCCGGTCATCAGGGGTCAGGGGAAGATAGCGCATGGATCAGAGAGCCTTGCCGAAAAGGGCGTCTGACAGACGCCGAAGAAGGGAGTGGGAGGGGGTGCTGACCAGGTCGGGCAGCGGTTTGCGGGCCTTCAGGGCTAAGGTGCGGCGATCGTTGACGGCCCTGGCGACCGCCTCCTTGCGCAGGACCTCGGTGGCCTCGCCGGCCTGGAAATCCTCGAAAACACCGGCCAGCAGGCTTTCGAGGTCTTCCGGGTGCTGCACCCGCTGGGCGCCCGGGAAGCCCATGGCCAGACCGGTCGACACCTGCCCGCCGGTCGGCAGGGCATAGAACCGGCCGTCGAAGCTGACCATTGAGGAGGTCTCCTCTGCCATCCGCCAGACGGCGGCGGCGACGGCGGGCGTCATGGTCTCGGTGGTCAGCAGGGCGATGTCGTCGTCGCCGTCCAGAAACAGATGGACCTGGGTGCGGTCGCTGAGGCGAACCGTCTCGGCCGCCGCCGAATGCTGGGCGTCGATGGCGGCCAGGGCGCGGGAGACACCCGCGTTGAAAGCCTTCGGACCTCCCGTCGCCGTGGTCGGATGCAGGAAGATCTCGAAGGCCATGACCTAGAGGGTCCCCAGGTAGTCTTCGTAGGCGCCGCGATCCATCAGGGCGTCGACTTCAGACGGGTTGGAGAGCTTGACCTTGGCGAACCAGCCGCCCTGTTCCGGCACGGCGTTGACCGTCTCCGGCGCGTCGCCAAGGCTGGCGTTGGCCTCGATCACCTCGCCCGAAACCGGGGCGTAGACGTCGGACGCCGCCTTGACGCTTTCGACGACGGCGAAGCTGTCGCCCTGGCTGACGGATTTGCCGACTTCCGGGGTCTCGACGAACACCACGTCGCCAAGCTGTTCGGCGGCGTAGGCGGTGATGCCGACGGTGGCGACATCGCCCTCGACGACGACCCACTCATGGTCCTTGGTGAAGCGCATCGGATCTATCCTCCCTTAGAGTTTCCGCACGTAGCGTTTGGGCACGAACGGCATGGCCACGACCTCGGCCGCGCCCGCCCGTCCCCGGACGATGACATTGAGCCGGGTCCCCACGGCCGCATGAGCCGGCGGCACGAAGCCCATGGCGATGGGGTGGCCGAGGCTGGGGGCGAAGCCGCCGCTGGTCACCTTGCCGATGACGGCGCCGGTCCCGTCGGCGATCTCGGCGCCTTCGCGGGCCGGAGCGCCTTCCAGGATCCGCAGGCCGACGCGAACGCGGCTCGGCCCTTCGGCCAGTTCCTTTGCAATCCGCGCCGCGCCGGGGAAATCCTGGGCGTCGCGACGCTTCTTGCTGACGGCGAAGCTGAGGTCCGCCTCGATCGGGCTGGTGGTCTCGTCGATGTCGTGACCGTAGAGCGGCAGGCCGGCTTCCAGACGAAGAGAATCGCGGGCGCCCAGGCCGATCGGCTTGACGCGCGGGTCGGCCAGCAGGGTCTCCCAGACGGCGTGAGCGCTCTCGCCCGGGATGGAGATCTCAAAGCCGTCCTCGCCGGTGTAGCCCGAGCGCGAGACGAAGCAGGGCAGACCGAACGCCGTCATCGCCCGCGCCTCGGAGAAGACCAGGGTCAGGGCGTCGGGGGCATGCTGCGCCATGACGGCGGCGGCTTCCGGCCCCTGCAGGGCCAGCAGGGCGCGGTCTTCCAGCCGCTCGATCTTCACCTGCGGCGCCAGCTCATCGTCGATGAAGGCGAAGTCGCCGTCCTTGCAGGCGCCGTTGACGATGACGAACAGGCCGTCGTCGTCGGGGCGCGAGGCCATCAGGTCGTCGATGATGCCGCCCTTCCTGTTCAGCAGCAGGCTGTAGCGCTGCTTGCCGGGGGCCAGGCCGATGAAATCGGACGGGGTGATTTCCTCGAAGGCCGAGAGCGGCGAGACCCCGCGCAGGCGGGCCTGGCCCATGTGGCTGACGTCGAACAGCCCCGCATGCTCACGCGTCCACAGGTGCTCTTTCAGGACGCCATCGGCGTATTGCACCGGCATCAGGTAGCCCGCGAACGGAACCATGCGGGCGCCGGCGGCGACATGGGCGTCGTAGAGCGGGGTCTTCTTGAGGTCGGCGGTGTCGGTCATGGTCGGGCCTTCGGGGTCGATGCGTCCACGCCCGGCGGATCGCCGGTCGGATGGTCGCCCCCGCTGTCCCTTGCGCCTGAGAGATTTCAGCGGGCCCTTCCTGGTGAGAGGGGGCCGCCTTGCTCCTTCGGCGAACCGCTTGCGGCGGTTCTTTCCAGCGTTTCTCGTGTCGCGCGGTCCGTTTGCCTGAGCGTTTCCGGGGCGGTTGCGCCTTCGGCCTCGGAGAAGAATCCCCGATGTCTCCCGCGAGACGGAGATGTTCCTGAGCGAGGGGAGGGGGCAAGTCAAGGTGATGGCGATCACAAGCCCGGGCCGGGGTGACTTGAACCGTCCGGTTGCCTAGTCTGACGCCAACAAAGCGTCGGGGAGGGCGTCATGAAGCTGTTTGGGAAGATCGCGCTGGGCGTGATCGCCGTCGTCGTTGCGCTCGGGGCCGTCGTGGTCGTGCGCACCCTGACCTTCAAGCCGCCGGCCGCTGTTGACATCAGCAGCGTCACCCTCGCCGCCGCCCCGGCTATCGACCAGGCCGCCGCCGCCCTGCATCTGTCGCAGGCGGTCCAGATCAGGACCATCTCCAACCAGAACAAGGCCGATAACCAATGGGCCGAGTGGGACCGGCTGCATGCCTGGCTCGCCACCACCTACCCGGCGGCCCACGCCGCCATGACCCGCGAGATCCTGCCCAACAAGGCGCTGGTCTATACCTGGACCGGCAGCGACAAGGCCCTCAAGCCCATCGTCCTGATGGCCCACCAGGACGTGGTGCCGATCACCCCCGGCACCGAGAAGGACTGGAAGCACGATCCCTTCGGCGGCGAGATCGCCGAGGGCGCCGTCTGGGGCCGTGGCTCCATCGACGACAAGGGCAGCCTGGTCGCAATCTTCGAAGGCCTCGAGGCCCTGGCCAAGACCGGCTTCCAGCCCAAACGCACCGTCATCGTCGTCAGCGGCCAGGACGAGGAGGCCGGTGGCACGGGCGCCCAGGCCGCCGCCGCCCTGCTGAAGTCGCGCGGCGTCCAGGCCGAATGGGTGCTCGACGAGGGATCGGCGGCGATCAACGACCATCCGATCACCGGCAAGCCGGCGGCCGTGATCGGCATCGCCGAAAAAGGCTACGCCACTCTGGTGGTCACCGCCCCGGCCAAAGGCGGCCACAGCTCGGCGCCGCCGGCCCAGACCGGTGTAGGGACCCTGGCCCGGGCCATCACCGCCATCACCGACAACCAGTTCCCCATGCGTCTCGACGGCCCCGGCGCGCAGATGGTCTCGACATTGTCGGCCCAGGGCTCCTTCGTCACCCGCATGGCCATCGCCAACCAGTGGCTGTTCGGGTCGATGCTGAAGGCCAAGGTGAGTGAAACTCCTGCCGGCGCCGCCCTGCTGCACACCACCATCGCCCCGACCATGCTGAAGGGTAGCCCCAAGGAGAACGTCCTGCCGCAGGACGCGGCCGCCTGGATCAACTACCGCATCGCCCCCGGTCAGACGACGGACGACGTCATGAACGCCGCCAAGGCCGCGACCCGGGGCATGGACGTGCAGCTGAAATGGGCCGGCCCGGTGATCAACCCCTCACCGGTCAGCTCGACCTCTTCGGAAGGCTGGAAGGTCATCGCCGCCCTGGCCTCCGACGGCGGCAAGCTGCCCGTAGCGCCGGGCCTCGTCGGCGCCGGCACCGACAGCCGCTACATGACCCCGATCAGCAGCGACATCTACCGCTACCAGCCGCTGCTGGCCAACCTCGACACCTTCGGCATGATCCACGGCACCAACGAGCATATGACGGTCGAGAACCTGGCCCGGATGACGACCTTCTACGCCCGGCTGGTGGCCTCGGCGGCGGGTTAGGCCCTCCATTCCTGTCACCCTCCGGCCGCGCGACGGTAGAATGGGCGCCGCCTCGATGACCCTAGTCCTCGACCCTGGTCCGCGGGCGGTCGCCGCCCTCGGCGATCTCCTCGCGCCAGCCGCCCGCTTCGTCCTCATAGACGATGCCGGTCGTCTCGCCGCCCAGCTGCTGCTCGCCGGCCGCCTTCCTGGCGGCGGCGGCCGCCGCGTCGTGGCTGGGGAAGGTCTCGGAAAACGTGCCGCCAACCCTGTAGGCCCAACCGCCGTCATGCTCGACAATTTCATAGGTCACGGTGGTCATCGGCGGTCTCCCTCTGGCTGTCAGATCCGTAAGCATCCAGAGCGGCCATGGTTGCAAAGACCTCAATGATTGACGCCCTTCGCCCCAGTCGTTAGCCCAGCCGCATGACCGACCTGACTGCCGGCCTTTCCGCCCTGCGCGACCGCTACGACGTTCTGCTCAGCGACGTCTGGGGCGTCATCCACAATGGCCGTGAGAGCTTCCCGGGCGCCTGCGAGGCGCTGGTGCGCTGGCGGGCCGAGGTCGGGCCGGTGGTGTTGATCTCCAACTCACCGCGCCCGGCCAGCGATGTCATCGCCCAGCTCGATGGCCTGGGCGTGCCGCGCGAGGCCTGGAGCGCTTTTGTCACCAGCGGCGACGCCACCCGCCTGCTGCTGGCCGAGCGGGCGCCGGGGCCGATGTGGAAGATCGGGCCGGCCAAGGACCTGGTGCTCTACGAGGGGCTGGGCCTGGAGCTGGCCGGGGCGGACGAGGCGGCCTTTGTCTCGGTGACGGGGCCGGACAACGACGATGTCGAGACCCCGGAGGACTATCGCGAGCGCCTGACGGCGGCGGCGGCGCGCGGCCTGCCTCTGATCTGCGCCAACCCCGACATGGTCGTCCAGAAGGGCGACAAGCTGATCTATTGCGGCGGGGCGCTGGCCGACCTCTACGCCAAACTGGGCGGCGAGGTGCTGATGGCCGGCAAGCCGTTCACGCCGATCTATGATCTCAGCCTGGCCGAGGGCGAGGCGCTGCTCGGCAAGCCGCTGGACCGGTCGCGGGTGCTGTGCATCGGCGACGGGGTCATCACAGACGTGAAGGGCGCGGCCGACCACGGCATGGACTGCCTGTTCATCGCCCAGGGCATCCATGGGGTGAAGGCGCTGGGCGCCGACGGCAAGCTGGATCCGGACAAGGTGGCCGGTCTGCTGGCGGAAGAAGGACAGACCGCCGCCTACGCCATGGCCGATCTGGTCTGGTAAGTGAGGAGATGACGATGCAGGGCCTGTTCCTCGAAGATCTCAGCGTCGGCCAGTCGGCCGAGATGACCCGCACGGCGGACGAGAAGACCGTCCAGCTGTTCGCCGAGGTCAGCGGCGACAACAATCCGCTGCACCTGGACGAGGAGTACGCGCAGACCACCCAGTTCAAGGGGCGCATCGCTCACGGCATGCTGTCGGCGGCCTACATCTCGGCGGTGATCGGCACGCAGCTGCCCGGGCCGGGCGCGGTCTACATGGGCCAGACGCTCAGCTTCCGCCGGCCGGTGCGGATCGGGGATGAAGTCCGGACCGTCTGCACGATCAAGGAGATCGACGCCGACAAGGGGCGTGTCACCATCGACACGGTCTGCTCGGTGAACGGCAAGGCGGTGCTGACCGGCGAGGCCCTCATCTTGGCGCCCAAGCGCGGATGACCCTGAAGATCGTCCATGGCTGGAAGTCGCTCGACCCCGCCGACCGCGGGGCCTCGGTGGCGCTCGGCAACTTTGATGGCGTGCATCTGGGCCATCAGGCAGTGATCGGCCAGGCGGCCACGGCCGCCAGGGCCTGTGGCTGTCCGCTGGGGGTCATCACCTTCGATCCGCATCCTCGCCGGCTGTTTCATCCCGATGAGCCGAGCTTCCGTCTGATGACCCTGGACCAGCAGGCCCGGGCGCTGGAAGCGTTGGGGGTCAGCCGGCTCCATGTTCTCAACTTCGACTTCGAGATGGCCAGCTTCTCGGACCGGGAGTTCGCCCAGTTCGTGCTGCACGAGGGGCTGGGCGTCAAACATGTCGCCGTCGGCTTCGACATCAGCTTCGGCAAGGGCCGCACCGGCAGCCCGGCGCTGATGAAGGCCTATGGCGAAGCCTTCGGCTTCGGCGTTTCGGTGGCTGAAGCCGTGGGCGAGGGTGAGGGCAAGTTCAGCTCCACGGGTGTTCGCGACGCCCTGCGCGATGGCCGCCCTGAAGACGCCGCCGCCATCCTGGGGCGGCCCTTCGCCATCGAGGGTGTGGTGCGCCGGGGCCAGCAGCTGGGCCGCCAGCTGGGTTTCCCGACCGCCAATGTGTTCATGGCCGACTATGTGACCCCGCGCCTGGGCGTCTACGCGACGAAGACCCGGCTGCCCGGTGGTCGCCTGCTGCCGGGGGTGGCCAACATCGGCAAGAACCCGACGACAGGTGAGGTCGAGACGCGGCTTGAGGTCTGGATCTTCGACTTCGATGAGGACCTGTATGGGCAGGTGATCGAGACGGAACTCCATGCGTTTCTGCGGCCGGAAGAGAAGTTCGGCAGCATCGAGCTGATGGTCGAGCAGATCCATCGCGACGAGGCTCAGGCGCGGGCGATCCTGGCCTGAAAAGAAAAAGGGCCGGACGTTTCCGCCCGGCCCTCGATCTTCAACGGTGAAGGGCTGGTTAGCCCAGCGCCGCCATCAGTTCCGGAACGATCGTCTTGTAATCGCCCACGATGCCGTAGTCGGCGACCTGGAAGATCGGCGCGTCGGCGTCCTTGTTGATGGCCACGATGACCTTGGAGTCCTTCATGCCGGCGAGGTGCTGGATGGCGCCCGAGATGCCGATGGCGATGTAGAGCGCCGGGGCGACGACCTTGCCGGTCTGACCGACCTGGTAGTCGTTCGGGGCGTAGCCGGCGTCCACGGCGGCGCGCGAGGCGCCAACCGCAGCGCCCAGCCGGTCGGCCAGGGGCTCGATCACCTTGCCGAACTCTTCGGCCGAGCCCATGGCGCGGCCGCCGGAGACGACGATCTTGGCGGCCGTCAGTTCGGGACGGTCGGACTTGACCATCTCTTCGCTGACGAATTTGGCGCCGCCATCGGCGTTGCCGGCCGACGCCGACTCAACCGAAGCCGAGCCGCCCTCTTCGGCCGCCTTGAAGGCGGTCGGGCGGACGGTGATGACCTTCTTGACGTCCGAGGACTGCACGGTCTCCAGCGCGTTGCCGGCGTAGATCGGGCGAACGAAGGTGTTCGCGTCGACCACTTCGACGATCTCGCTGATCGGGGCGACGTCCAGCTTGGCGGCAATCCGGGGGGCGTAGTTCTTGCCGCCCGAGGTGGCCGGGATCAGGACGGCGTCGTAGCCGCCCATCAGGCCTTCGACGGTCGAGGCTTGCGCCTCGGCGACGCCGTGGCCCAGATCGGCGCTGTCGGCCAGCAGGACCTTGCGGACGCCGGCGATCCTGGCGGCGGCGTCGGCCACCGCCTTGGCGCCCGAGCCCATGACCAGAACGTCGACGTCGCTGGACAGGCCAAGCGCGGCGGTGACGGTCTTGTTGGTGGTGTCGCGCAGGTGCGCGTTGTCGTTATCGGCGACGACCAGGACGGCCATTAGAGCACCCCCGCTTCGGTCTTGAGTTTGGTGACGAGTTCGGCGGCGTTCTCGACCTTGATGCCGGCCGAGCGCTTGGCGGGCTCGGTGACCTTCACGACCTTGAGACGCGGGGCGACGTCGACGGCGTAGTCGCCGGTCGCCTTCATCGCGATCTCTTTCTTCTTCGCCTTCATGATGTTCGGCAGCGAAGCGTAGCGCGGCTCGTTGAGGCGCAGGTCGGCGGTGATGACCGCCGGGATCGACACTTCAACGGTCTGCACGCCGCCGTCGACCTCGCGGGTCACGGTGGCCTTGCCGCCGGCGACTTCGAGCTTGGCGGCGAAGGTGGCCTGCGGCCAGCCGAGCAGGGCCGAGAGCATCTGGCCGACGGCGTTGTTGTCGCCGTCGATGGCCTGCTTGCCCATCAGGACCAGGTCGGCCTTTTCCTCTTCGGCCACGGCCTTGAGCAGCTTGGCGACGGCCAGGGGCTCGAGGTCGGCGTCGGACTGAACCAGGATGCCGCGGTCACCGCCCATGGCCAGCGCCGTGCGGATGGTTTCCTGGGCCTGAGCCGGGCCGATGGAGACGATGACCACCTCGGTGGCGACGCCCTTTTCCTTCAGACGAACAGCTTCCTCGACCGCGATCTCGCAGAAGGGGTTCATGCTCATCTTGACGTTGGCCAGGTCGACGCCGCTCTGATCGGCCTTGACCCGCGCCTTGACGTTATAATCGATAACCCGTTTGACCGGGACCAGCACCTTCATGGGTATTGTCCGCCCGTGTTGCGTTGCGAAAAGTCTTGCGCGGTCAGGCTGATACTAGCTTGGCGGCGCAATGCAAGTTTCCCCAAGGGTCAGGTTGGGCAGAAAAACGCCTGTAAAGCCCCGACTGGCCTGAGCGGGCCAATTCCGCTAGAGCGCAGGCCCATGAACAATACGATCACCCGCCTCAAGTGGATCTTCCTCGGCATCTTTGTCATCGGGGTGATCGCCGTCTGGGGCTATCAGATCTTCTATGTCTGGCCGGCCAAGCGGTGCGAGGGCGAGCAGCGCTGGTGGGACGCCGCCACCCGCACCTGCGCCACGCCGCTGTACATCCCGTCCCTGACCGGCCGGCCCGAAGGGGTCAGCCGCGAGGAATGGTCCAAGCGCCAGGCCGCCGCCCAGCAGCAGCGTGACCGCCTGGGTGAGCGCGCCTTGGCGGACCAGGCCCCTGTCCCGCCGGCGGCCAAGGACGAGGCCAAGCCCGCTGCGCCGCCCGCCAAGCCCGCCGCAGCGCCGGCCAAGCCGGCTGCAGCGCCCGTCAGGCCTTAAGCCCCGCCGCTTATCGAAGCGGGCTACGATTATACCGCGTCGCCTGGCGTGAAGGCGCCAATGACGTTTGCGGCGGCTGAAAATGCTGGACTATCCGTGCCTTCGGTGTGGGTGGACGTCCCGGAAATGTAGCCCGGGGCGTAGGTCGGACTGTAGGTCGACTGTCGCCGAATGTGGGTCGAATTGTCGTCGGTGAAGGCTACATAGGACGCGCAAAGGCGCCGCAGGCCGTTTGCGCGGTCAGAGGGGCCGAAAATCAATATGTCTAGACATATTCATCGCGCGCGACGGTCGCCGCGAGACGCTTGATCGGCAAAGCCTAGCGGTTGGCGCCCGGCGTCCAGAGGACGTCGCCGGCGCCCTTGTCGTTGGCCCAGCGGCCGGCGACGAACAGCAGGTCCGACAGTCGGTTGAGGAATTTCACCGCCTCGGGGCTGACCACCTCGTCGTCAAGCTCCGCCAGGGCCACGGTCTCGCGTTCGGCCCGGCGGCAGACGGTGCGGGCCAGATGCATGGCGGCGGCCGCCGGCGTGCCGCCCGGGAGGACGAAGCTGGTCAGGTCCGAGAGTTCACTGTTCAGCAGGTCGATCTCCCGCTCCAGACGCTCGACCTGGCTGGCCAGGATGCGCAGCGGCTCCCATTCCAGCTTCTGGCCGCGGTCGGGGGTGGCGAGATCGGCGCCCAGGTCGAAGAGATCGTTCTGGGCGCGCATCAGGATGGCGTCGAGCACGGCGTCGCCGCCGGTATGGAGCCGCACCAGGCCGAGGCAGGCATTGGTCTCGTCGACAGCGCCGTAGGCCGCGACCCGCGGGTGGGTCTTGCTGACCGGCTCGCCACTGGCCAGGCGGGTGACGCCAGCGTCGCCCGTGCGGGTGTAGATCCGGTTCAGGGTGACCATCAGGCCCTCGTCCGCCACCAGTAGGCGCCGACCAGGACGATGACAGCGATGAACTGCATCAGCACCCGAAGGCGCATCAGCTTGTTGGATCGGGATCGGCCGTAGTCGCCGCCGCGGAACAGGGCATAGAGCCCGAAACCCAGGGTGACGAGCACCGCGATGAGGGCGGCCGGAATCAGGAGGTCGAATATGTCGCGCACGACGGAAGACTTAGTCCCGCCTGCGGAAAAGACCATAGGCAATAGTCCTTAGGGGTCCGTGCGAGGTTGCAGGGTGGACTTTCGGCGCCATATGTTCAATGATCATGTTCGGTGAGTGCAATTGTCGCAGTTCGGCTCATTCCGAGGTGTGATAGCGGTAATGTTAACGGAATCGGTTCGTTTTTGCTCTGAGATTATATGTCTTGATCTCGTCGAATTGAGCCGCTACAGGGAAAATCCCGGTCGTTGAAGCCGGTTCGCTGAACATGATCGACCCCTTACCGCGGATCGGTTCAGCTCACGAAACAGCGGGAAGGCATGAGAGGCGCACGATGGCAGCCATGCCTGCGCCGGTGGAGCAATCCCCGGCCGATGAAATGAGTGACGCGTTGGCGGAAGTCCGTCAGCTGATCGTCGACCTGCGCGATGCCGCGCAGGATGGTCGCGAGCTGGCCCGTCGCTATTCCGAGATTTTGCAGAACGTAGTCGATGAGTACTGCGTTGAGTTTGAGCAGCGCGCCGAGAGCGCCCTGACCCGTCTGGAGTCCATTCGATGAACCATATCCCGATGCGCGTGATCGCCTCCCCGGCCGTGCGTCCCGCCAAGCCGACCCGCCGCGCGCTCGCCAAGCAGCGCACCCGCGAGAAGGTTCTGGCCGCCGCCCGCCAGCTGTTCACCGAGCGTGGCTATGAGGGCGCCACGATCCGTGACATCGCCAAGGCCGCCGGCATGTCGACCGGCGCCGTGTTCGCGAGCTTTGCGGACAAGTCGGAGCTGTTCGACGAAATCCTGGCCCACGACTACGCCCTGCTCGGCGAAGCCATGCAGGACGCCGCCGATAAGGGCGAAACCGTCGAGAAGGCCCTGGCCGACCTGTTCAGCGTCGCCTACCGGTTCCACATGAACCAGCTGCCCCTGCTTCAGGCCGGCATCTCCGCCTCCTGGACCCGTACCGAAGCGGCCGAGAAGCGCAACCGCGAGGCCCTCAAGCCCGTCATGACCTTGGTCAGCGACACCCTGCGCCGCGGCGTAGAGCGCGGCGAACTGTCGCAGCGCGCCGACCTGCGGTTGATCTGCGGCGTTCTGTGGGACGTTTACCTTGCCGGCTATCGTCGGGCGGTGTTCGACGCCTGGACGGCGGACGACATGACCTCGCGTCTGTCTGATCAGATCAATCTGATCCTGGCGGGCGCGCGTTCATAAGCGACCAGAGCGGAACAGGCGCCCCGAAGGGACTCGGGGCGTTTTTTCTACAGGACTAACGCCGGGGGAGCGCGTTTGGGGGTAAGGAACAAACAGAAGGCCGCGACGCGCGAGAAGGTGCTGTCGGCGGCCCGGGATCTCTTCAACGAGATCGGCTACGATGAAACGACGATCCGCGCTATCGCGGATCGCGCCGGCGTGTCCGTGGGCAGTGTGTTCACCACCTTCAGCTCCAAGGCAGACGTGCTCAGCCAGGTCATGGCCGACCGGGTGTCCCCGCTGCATGACGAGCTGACCCGGGTCCTGCCCTATCTGCGGGGCTCGACCGCCGATCGCCTTTGCTCGATCTTCGCCATCCACTACGACTTCGAATTCCGGCGGCTGAAGCTGTTTCTGGCCCACATCGCCGCCAGCTTTAATCCCTCGCTCGAAGAGACGACGACGCCGTTCGGCCGTAACGCCGGCTTCCAGGCCATGCTGCGCGACACCCTGACCGAGGGCATCACCAGGGGCGACGTCAGCCCCGACGCCGACATCGACCTGATCATACAGCTTCTGATGGCGTCCTACGCCTGGAACTACAGCCTGGCCGCCCAGGCGGGCGCCGACGCGGTGGCCCTGACGGCGCGCATGGACAAACAGATCGCCTTGATCATGGCCGGGGTCCGGCCGCAGGTCGGGGTGGTTTAGCCGCCGGGCTCCTTTCGGCCATCGGCCATCCTTCACCGCTATCCTCATCCTGGGGTTTGTCCCTACTGCTACCGTCATCCTAGGGATAAGCCCTAGGATGACGCTAGGGGGAGTGGGAAAGGGGTAGGGGAAGAGCAGAGGCCGCGGGCCCCTAATTCCCGTCCTCGAGCAGGCGCCGCGCGATGACCTGCGCCTGAATCTCGCCGGCGCCCTCGAAGATGTTGAGGATGCGCGCGTCGGCCAGGACGCGGCTGACCTCGTATTCCATGGCAAAGCCGTTGCCGCCGTGGATCTGCAGGGCGTTGTCGGCGGCGGCCCAGGCGACGCGGGCGGCGATCAGCTTGGCCATGCCGGCCTCGAGGTCGCAGCGCTTGCCCTCGTCCTTCTGGCGGGCGGCGAAGTAGGTGAGCTGGCGCACGCCCATCAGCTCGGCGGCCATCATGGCCAGCTTGTTGGCGACACGGGGGAAGCCGAAGATCGGGCCGCCGAACTGCTGGCGGTCGAGGGCGTAGTTCAGGCCCAGTTCGAGGCCGCGCTGGGCGACGCCGACGGCGCGGGCGGCGGTCTGGATGCGGGCGCTTTCAAAGGTGGCCATCAGCTGCTTGAAGCCCTGGCCGGGCGTGCCGCCCAGCAGGTTGGCGGCCGGAACGGTGAAGCCGTCGAAGCCGATCTCGTATTCCTTCATGCCACGATAGCCGATCACCTCGATCTCGCCGCCGCTCATGCCGGGGGTCGGGAAGGGGGTGGCGTCATCGCCGCGCAGCTTGGGAGCCAGAAGCATCGAAAGGCCGCGATAGTCGGTGGTGTCCGGCTCGGTGCGGACCAGCAGGGTCATGACGTCGGCGCGGGCCGCGTGGGTGATCCAGGTCTTGTTGCCGGTGACCACATACTGGTCGCCCTGCAGCACCCCCCGGGTGCGCAGGGCGCCCAGGTCGGAGCCGGTATTGGGCTCGGTGAAGACGGCGGTCGGCAGGATTTCGGCGCTGGCGATCTTCGGCAGCCACTCGGTCTTCTGCTCGTCCGTGCCGCCGGTCAGGATCAGTTCGGCGGCGATCTCGGAGCGGGTGGCCAGCGAGCCGACGCCGATCCAGGCGCGGCTGAGCTCTTCGGAGACCACGCACATGGCCGTCTTGCCCATGCCGGCGCCGCCGTACTCCTCCGGAATGGTCAGGCCGAAGACGCCCAGGTCACCCAGCTCGGTGACCAGCTCCAGCGGGATCAGCTCGTCGTTCAGGTGCCACTGGTGGGCGAAGGGGATGACCTTGTTTTCCGCGAAGCTGTGGAACTGGTCGCGGATCATTTCGAAGGTTTCGTCGAGGCCGGTGTTCTCCACCGTCGCCTTGCCGCGCGATTGCGCGACCAGCCGGGCCACCCGACTCTTCACCGCCTGGCCGCCGCCGTCGTTGATGCAGCGCGACAGGGCCGGGGCGAAGAGCTTCTGCACCGTCGTCTGCTCGGCGGTCAGGTCCCAGGGGCGGACGATTTCGCCCTGGTTCATCGGGATGCCGCCGATGAGCTGGTTGGCGTATTCAGCGAACAGCAGCTGGGCGAGCAGGGCCTCGGTCTCGCCGAATCGCCCATCGGCCTCCAGCGCCGCCGCCCAGCCGGCGACCTGGGTCATCAGTTCGGCGTAGGAGGCGTACCAGCCGAAGCCGTGCACGGCGTGCTGTTCGGCGTCGGCCAGTTTGCGGTCGATCTTGCCGCCGGTGGTGATCTTCGCCTTAACCGCACCCCTGGCCTCGGCCACGAAGGCCTGGGCCTCGCCGGCCGCATCGCGCAGAAGGCCGGTCAGGCCGTCCAGGATCAGGCTGTCTTCGGCGACGGTGGCGGTCATGCAATGATCTCCCGGAATTCTTGTGCAGCGCACCCTATGTATCTCGCGAACGCACATAAGACAGCCGACCGGCGCATTATTTTACCGCTGCGCCCAACCAGCGGCTAGGTTCGCGAAAACCCAAGGGAGGCCCCATGCTCACTGTCCACCACCTCAACGAAAGCCGCTCGCAGCGCATCCTCTGGCTGCTCGAAGAGTTGGGTCTGCCCTACGAGATCAAGGTCTACAGCCGCGACGCCACCACCCGTCTGGCCCCGCCGGAATTGAAGGCCGTCCACCCGCTCGGCAAGAGCCCGGTGATCACCGATGGCGACATGACGGTCATCGAGAGCGGCGCCATCATCGACTACATCATCCGCCGCCATGCAGAGGGTCGGATGGCGCCTGATCCCGCGACCCCGGCCTACGATCACTACCAGCAGTGGCTGCACTATGCGGAAGGCAGCGCCATGCTGCCGCTGATGCTGAACATGTACGTCAGCCGACTGGGAGAAGGCGGCGCGCCGCTCAGCCCGCGGATCGAGAGCGAGATCGCCAACCACCTGTCCTATGTCGAGCAGAGCCTGGCCGGCCGCGACTGGCTGCTGGGTTCGGAGCCGACCGGCGCCGACGTCCAGATGAGCTTTGTCCCCGAGGTCGCCAAGGCCATGGGCAAGCTGCCCAGCTATCCCAACATGGCCGCCTGGATCGAACGCATCCACGCCCGTCCGGCGTGGAAGCGCGGGCTGGAAAAGGGTGGCCCCTACGCGCTCGGCGCCTGATCAGCCTGGTACAGACGTTCCGGCCAGTGGCCTGATCCGGCGGCCTCGCTGAGGTCGCCGACGGTCAGGTCGGCGGTGTTGAAGACCAGTGGCGAATTGACGCCACTGGCCTTTCGCCTGGCCAATTGCTGCTCGACAGCCGGCGGATGCTGGACGCTGAATTCGATCTCGATGTCATCGACGACTTCATTGATCAGCAGGGCGTGCAGGCCGATGTCCGCCAGGCGCTCATCTGCGGCGAACGTCCGGCGGCAGGCCCGAGGCAGCTGGTCGTTGATCAGTTGCGAGACCGGGCCGAGGTTGTTCATCCGAACGGATCGTCCAGATAGCCATCCAGGAAGTCGAACACCGTCGCCTTGAGCAGGGCGTGCGGGATGGCGTTGAAGTGGTCGCAGCCCTGGACGGAGACGGCCTTCGCCCCCCGGATGTGGTCAGCAAGCCCTTTCGGATCGCCGGCAAGCGCATCGCGGCTGCCCGCCACCACCAGGGTCGGCACGTTGATCCGGAAAAGGTCGTCCGGGGTCAGGGTGACGCTCTCGGCGCGGGAGACAGCGGCGAGGGCCAGGCGGTCTTCGCCCTGTTCGTCGGCGAACTGGCGGAAGCTCTGCAGCATGGGTTCGGGGATCGTCGACGGATCGTCGGCCTCCATGGCCCGGCCCATGGCGTCGTCGTCGGGCGAGGGGGTGAACAGTCGCTCGCCGATGCCGCCGACGATCAGCTGGTCGATGCGGTCGCCATGGCTGATGGCGAGCGACAGGGACAGGCGGGCGCCCATCGAGTAGCCGACCACGTCGGCGCGGGCGATGCCGAGGTGGTCCAGCAGTTCGGTCAGGTCGGCCAGGCGCCGGGCGGGGGCGTAGGCGGCCGGGTCATGCGGCTTTCCGCTCTGGCCATGGCCGCGCATGTCCGGGGCGATGACCCGCTGGCCGCGCCGCTCGAAGGCGGCGTACCAGCCGGTGCGCTTCCAGCCCTCGTCGCGATTGGACGCAAAGCCGTGGACCAGCAGCACAGGTTTGCCGTCCGGGGCGCCGGCGTCGTCGTAGGAAATGGTGACGCCATCACTGGCTGTAAACTCGGCCATCAGCCCCCCTTGCCCGGTTCGAACAGTTCTATGGCATTCCCCGAAGGGTCTTCGCACAAGGCCTGCGATCCCCCCGGGCCGCTGACGATCGGACCGCGAAACACGATCCCCGCACCGCTCATCCGCTCAACCAGCCCGGCGAGGTCGTCAACAACCAGCACGATTCGGTTCCAGCCGCCGGGCTGTGGCTGCGCGCCGCTGTCCAGGGCCTTGCCGGCCGAGGAGGCGGGACCGGCCAGCCACAGGTCCTGATCGCCGCGAACGACACTGGCCATGGCCGGGCCAAAGCGCTGGCGCACCTCGAAGCCGAGGGTCTCGGTGTAGAACTGGATGGCCTCGGCCACATCGCGGACGAGGTATCGCGCGGTCGTCATTCGGCGGTCCTCCCGGGGGGGACTGTGCCCACAGTGAGGAGCGACGTCCATATGCGGAATTTGAGTCGGGACTGGGCGATCAGGGTCGGGGCCCGGCGCGGCCGGCCGCCTACCTGTCGCTGGCGGAGGCGACGGCGGCCTGAACGATAAAGGCCTGAACCGTTTCGCGGACGTCGTGGACCCGCACGGCGGCGACGCCCGCCGCCGCGCCGGCCAGCGCCGCCGCCAGG
>VYLE01000227.1_pt1 | contig 46166 bp, 34 predicted proteins | sample 5114391 | NCBI WGS metagenome assembly VYLE01 (sample SAMN12291771, study PRJNA351875) | freshwater metagenome | isolation source: freshwater lake | place: USA: Michigan, Kent Lake | collected 2013-08-15
CGGCGGCAACGGATTCATCAGTCGGGGCGGTCGCGGCACGCGCGGTCCCTCGGGCGGCATGGGTCAGAACCGACCGGGAGGTCCGAGCTGATGCAGGCGAAGGTTCCTTCGCTCGCTCGGTCGGCCGCATCGCGTCGGTCCAGGCTTCGGCGACGCGGCTCGGTGGTGCTCGTCGTCCTCTGGGCGATCGCGATCGCCGCGGTCATCGTCGCCGCGACGCAGCTCATCGCCTTCCGAACGGCGACGATGGGTCGCGAGGCCGTCGCCCGCGTGCAGGCCCGCTGGGCCGCCCGCGCCGGCATCGAAGAGACGATCGCGGTGCTCGAGTACCACACCGAGACGCCGAACGCCGACGATGCCCTCGCTCTGCACCGCGATGCCGAGGCGGTTGCCGACGGCACGCTCGTGAGCGGCACATGGTCGATTCGTCACACCCAGGATGGCATCGAGAAGCCCGGTCCGCAGGACGAGAGCGCGAAGGCCAACATCAATCTCATGCAGCGGGCCCAGTTGCTTGAGATCCCCAACATGACCTTCGATGTCGCCGACTCGATCATCGATTGGCGCGACGCCGACAGCGAAGTCTCCGGCATGGGCGCCGAGCGGGACTTCTACTTCAATCGAAACATGCCCTACGAGCCGCGGAACGCGAACTTCCGCAGCGTCGCCGAACTCGAGCTCGTCGTCGGCGCGTGGCCCGAGTATGTCCGCGGCGAAGACGCCAACCTGAACGGCCGCCTCGATCCGAACGAGAACGACGGCGCCCTCACCCTCCCGAACGACAACGCCGACGGTCTGCTCGACACCGGCTGGTCCGGCCGCTTCACCGCGTACACGACGGTGGGCACGATCGGCGCCTCAGGCGAGCCGAAGCTCTACCTCAAGGAGGCGACGACGGAGGAGATCACGACCCGATTCGGCGTCGACAGCCTGCAGGCCCGCACGCTCAGCGCGTACTTCAAGACGCCGAACGCCTCACTCGAGGCCCTGCTCGTCACCGATCTCACCACCCTCGCCCAGGGCGGGACGAACTCCGGCGGCGGGGCCCGATCGGGGTCCGGCCGCTCGTCGGGCCGCAGTTCCGCGGGCGCCGGCGGCGGTTCGCAGGCCGGCACGAACCGAAACGCCGCGGCCGCAACGCCGCTCAGCCAGGAACAGCTCCGCCAGATCTTCCGCGAGGGCATCCTGAACGACCCGAAGACTCCCGCGCCGGGCAAGGTCAATGTGAACACCGCTCCGCGCGAGGTCCTCGTCGATGTCCTCGGCATCGACAGCTTCGTCGTCGATCAGATCATGAACCACCGGGCGGCCCACCCCGAGGGCTACAGCTCGATCGTGGATATCGGATCCGATCGGATCGGCGGTCAGGCTCTTGCCGCCCTCGCCCGCGATCTCGATGTGACGAGCAATGTCTTCACGATCACCAGTCGGGGCCGAGCCCAAGCGACTGGGCTCGAAGTCGAAATCACGGTCGTGGTTGATCGTTCCACCCTGCCGGCCCGAATCCTCGAGTATCGCGAGCAGTAAGGGTCACGCCAAACCGGTTTTCCGGTCTGGTGCCCATCGACCGGCTCTCGGCGAGCCCAACCCGCCGCCGTGTCTGGCCCGATCGGCCGGGTTCCATCGACGAAATCGCCGATATCCCCACCCATCGCGGCGGCTGGGATACGCTCCCCAGCCCGGCGGCGACCTGCCGACTCCTCAGCCGTCCGACCTGCTCTCTCCCCGCGACGCCTGACCCGCTTTCGACGACCCTTCTTCCGCCGCCACGCGGCTTCCCACGACCGAGGCATCCCACCGGTGAACCGACGAGGACGACAGACCGAGACCAATGACGACCGGTGCACTTTGGTGCTCGTCCCGCGGATGCGGAGCGGGTCCGACGGCGCCGCGATCGTCGCCGCGTGGAACGCCATCGTGCTGCGGTCGACGAGCGAGTCATTCAGCGTGCTCGGCGAGCGCGTGGTCCAAGCGTCGGCGAGCGAGTCGCAACTGCCTGGCTGGCTCGCGTCCTGGCGTCCGGCGCACGCGGTCGTGGTGCTGCCCCCCTCCTCGTCGGTGTGCCGGATGTGCACGCTGCCCCGGGCGAAGGGCGACCAACTCCTCTCGGCACTCCGACTCCAGGCCGAAACGGCCTTCATGGGCGGCATCCCATCGCACCGGATGTCGATGGCCGCGCTGCCGGAACTGCCCCGCAACGACGAATCCTCGGGCCTTCAGGGCGTGATTCTCGGCTGGCCCGAGTCCGCCGGCCAACCGCCCCTCCCCGCGTTGCCGGAGGGAATCGAACTCTCCTTCACGCCGACCGTCGCCTGCCTCTTGTCGCTGCTGCGAGGCGTGCCGCCGACCGAGCCGCTCATCCGCGCCGACCGCGCCGACGGCACGGTCCTTCTCCTCCTCGGTGGCCTCAACGGCATCGTGATCCGCTCGACGCTCGAGGCCAACGATGACGAGGCGACCTGGCGAGATTCCGTCCTTCGCACGGTCGCCGAAACGCTTCTCTCCAACGATGCGACGCCCGAGGAGATCAGCGCCCTTCGTCGCCAGGTCGAAACGCACCTGAGTGGCGGCGACGGAACGGCCCTCACGCTGCCCTCGACGGCCAAGGACATGGTGCTGCGACGGCTGCCAGGGTCCTCATCGGTCGATCCCGAGCGGGCGATGGCCTTGGGCGCCGTGCTCCTCACCTCACCGATCGCCGGAGCTCCGAATCCGCTGGCCGGACTTGCGGGCATGCGGGCGACGCTGCCCCGACCGAAGCAGCAGCCGATCCAGCGGGCACTCGAACGCCTTCAGTCGCCGAAGGTCGCCGCGTGGACCATCGCAGCGTCGGTCGCGGCCTTCGTCTTCGCCCCACTGATCTTCGCCGGCGTGCGCTACGGCATCCTCAGCCTCAAGGTCGATGATCTCGCGGCGTATGAGGCGGCGAATCAGACGACGCGGCAGAAGGCCGCGCTCTACGGCACGCTCGCGAAGTCGACTTGGCCGATGACGAAGCTCCTCGGCGACCTCTCGAACGCGATGCCAGACACGCTCGAGATCGACACGATCCAGGTGAACGCCGGGCAGGGCATCACGGTCCGCGGCACGGCGAAGCCGACCGAGAAGCCGACCAAGATGAGCGGCAAGGAAGTCGTGCTCGCCTTCGAGTCGCGGGCTCGCGAGACCGGCATCTTCAACGAGTTCCAGTACGACATCGACGCCGAGGACGGCCGCGGCCAGTGCACCTTCACGATCGTCTTCAATGTGAAGGATGCGACGAAGATGGTCGCGTGGAAGGATGAGGACGACAACGCGAAGACCACCCGTCGCGATCGCCTCTACCCAGGCTGGCAGGACATCGAGAAGGGTCGTGGCGGCGCGGCGGGATCGGCGGTCGCTGCAAGCGACTCGGAAGAGGACGCAGAGTCGTCGGAAACGGACGCGAACGCCAACGCAACGGTACCTGCCGCGCGTCCAAAGCCACCCGCGGTCGTCACCCGTGACGGCGGCGATCCCAAGGTCGTCGCGAGCGCCGATCGCAACGCCGGTCGCCGTGAGGCAGCCGCGGAGAGCGAAAGTGATCCGACCGAAGTGAAGGAACTCGAAGGCGCCGGCATCGAACCTCCCGCAGAGGGTGGCGAGGCCGAGGCCGCGACCCCCGGTGCCCGCAACGATCGGGGCATCAATCGCAGACCGCGGCCCGAATCGGGCGGCGACGGCGGCGCTCGACCCACGACGCCGCAGCCCGTCGCCGGTCCCAAGGTCGACATCCCTGCCCCCTTCACCGACGACGAGCTGAAGGCGATGTCGAAGGACGCGGCAAAGGATCTCCTCGCAAAGATCGCCGCCGCCCGGCAGAGTCCCAGCATCGATCCCGAAACCTCCGACCGGCTCAAGGCCGACTTCCAGCGGGTGCTCCAGCGCCTCAAGAGCAACTGAGCAACTGAGCAACTGAATCATGACGACGATGACAACGAGCCCCACCAATCCGTCGCTTGAGCCGGCGACGGACCTTGCACGCGAGCCGGCCCCCGCGGGTCGCGTCGCGGGGAGCGGTTCCTTCGCCGCGTGGTTCCGCGCCGCCTCGCCGATCAAGCAGTGGGCGGTGGTCCTCGCGGGCGCTCTCCTCATCTGGGTTGCCGCCGACGAATGGGTCTGGTCCACCGCCTCGAACATCAATCGCGAGAACGCCCGCATGGAACGGGCCCTGAGCGAGGGTGCGGATCGCGACCGACTGGTGGCCGGTGTCCGCGGTGCGATTCCGACGCTCGGCCGAATCAGCGTGCCGCGCGCCGAGCGTGACGGCAGCGAGGAACTCTCCAACGCCGTCAACGCCGTGATGGCCAGCGCCGGCGTCAAGATCTTCAGTTGGGAAGTGCGACCGGGCGGCAACATGTCGCCGCCGCCGGAACTCGTCCAGCTCGTCGGTCCCGACACGAAGCTTGGCAAGGTCGGCGGCGAGCTTCGCTTCAACGCGAAGCAGGAAGATGTCATCAAGGTGATCGCCGGGATCGAGGCCGCACCGGAGATCGAATCGATCGCACGGCTCAAGCTCAGCCGCGAAGGCGGCGACAAGTCCGTTGGCGTGACGATGACCGTGGAGGCCTGGGTGCAACTCGACCGCAAGCGACGAGGTGGCGCATGAGCGATCCCGCTGGAATCGGAAGCGGAACCGGGTTCATGGGCGGCAACGCGATCGTGCGCGTCGCGGGCGTTCCGCTCTCGACGGGCATGATGATCGCCGTCGCCTGTGCGATCGTCGGTGGCGGCGTGATCGTCCGTGAGGCGATGCCCGCACTCGCATCGATCATCACGCCATCCGAACGCACCGACGAAGTCGATCCGATCGATCGATATCTCGAGGACCATTCCAAGCTTTTCGACGCGAGCGCGAAGCGCTGGGAAGGCCGCTATGTCTTCTACGCGCCGCCCGCTCCAAAGCCCCCGCCACCACCGCCTCCGCCGCCGAAGCCGATCGAGGAAGTGAAGCCGCCGCCGATCCAGCCGGCGCCTTCGACCTACGGTGGAACCAAGCCCACCGGCATGTTCGGCGATGTCGTTTTCTTCGGCACGGACAAGCGCGTCAAGATCGGCGAGAAGGCCGGCGACATCGAAGTCCTCGACATCAAGCCGCCCTTCGAGGTGAAGATCGGCTGGACGAAGGCCGGTCACGAGCGCGGCGAATACACGGTGAGCTTCTGGGATATCCCGACGACCACCGGCTTCGGCGGCCCGAATCCCTTCCCTCGCTCATCCACTTCAGGCTTCAAGGAAGCGACGCCGGATGGTGCCGCGGCTGATGGCGCCGCAGGCGGCGAACGCGAACTCGGCCGCATCGGCACGCCGACGCCGGGTGCCGCTGGTGCGAAGCCAGCGACACCGAAGGAAGGTGACCCGAAGGCCGATCCCAAGGCCGATCCCAAGGCTGACCCGAAGGCCGATGGCGGCGCTGGCCCAGCCGACGAGAGCGGTCCCGCCGATCCCGAGGGTACCGCTCCTCCGCAGACCCAGCCGGCGAATCAGCCGCCCCGTCGCTATCCGCCGGGACAGGCGCCGAAGGGCGCCACCGCGGAAGACGAGAACAAGACCATCGAGCCCGTTCCGCTCGATCAGTTGCCGCCCTTCCGGAGCGAGAATGACATCAAGTCGATGGCCGTTCCCGCTGCGCAGGCGGCCCTTCAGGAAATCAACCAGGCCCTGACCCTCCCCAACCTCGACGATCACAATCGAGCCCGCCTGGAGTGGGACCAGAAGCTTCTGGTGGACCGCATTCGCAATCCTTAACGAACGCCCGCAGACCAACGAACGCGCCACGATCGGGCGTTCTCCCGTGCACGACTCCCGCTCTCCGGACCGATGAAGGTCTCATGGCTGTGTCGCGCGCTCATCGACCACCCCTTTCGACGACGGACTCGTGATCGACAACCAGCGTGTTTTCTGCGGCAATTGCAGCGGTCTCTCGCCCGTTGGCGACCCGCTCACCCAAAGCCTCCAGTACAGTTTCCACCCTCCGGATTCTGCATGGAGCACCCCGTCGGACCGTTGCCTCATCGGCGGTCGCCGGTACGACCGCGGGCGATGTGAAAATCGTCGCCTCGCCCCCTGATTTCGCTCCCTCCTGTTTGGTCCATTTGGAGATCTGACCTCGTGATGTCCCAGCGGCCCTATCGATCTCTCGTGCTCCCGACGGTGAGCATCGCAGCCTTGCTCCTCACGGGTGCAGCGACTTCCTTTGCGACCGAGTCCGCTCGGCCCCAGCCGACGCCGCAGCCGGTGGCCGCACCGGTCCAACCGCAGGACGCTCCACCGCCGGCGGTCGAGGGTGGCGAGAATCGTCCGGCCGCAGCGCCCGCGCCGGCCGTTCAGGATCAGCCGAAGCCGGCAGCGACCACGCCCCCCGCCGCCGCGACCGGCGGCAACGGCAGCGGCACGAGCCCCGCGACGACTCCCCCGGGCCAGACCCGTCGCGTCGTCGACGACAACCCCGTCACGCTCGCGTTCAAGGAAGAGTCCGTCAGCTCGATCATCCCCTTCATCCAGGAGTGGACGGGCAAGGCGGTCATCGTGCCGCTCACCAAGATCCAGAGCACGAAGATCACGATCGTCACCGACAAGAAGCTGCCGAAGGGCGAGGCCCTCAACCTCGTCTTCCAGGCGCTCAAGGTCGCGGGCCTCGGCGTCGTCGAGAACGACACGGTCATCACGATCGACACGCTCACCGACATCTCGCGGATCAGCCGCCCGATCGTGCTCGATCACACCCAGGATGTCATGGGGCTCAATGAGGAAGGCAACTTCGTCATCAAGACCTTCCGGCTGAAGCATGCGAAGGCCCAGGACATCGCCGATCGCATCCAGGAGGCCTCGTGGCCCTCGGATGGCGTCTCGATCTCGGTCGACACGAGTTCGAACCAGATCCTGCTCTCGAGCGATGTCGGCCTTGCCAAGCGCGTGCAGCTTCTGATCGACAACCTCGATGTCCCGCCGCATGTCGAGCTGGAGACGCGGAACTATCGCATCCAGTACCAGGACGCCGGCCTCATCGCCGACAACATCCGCGACCTCTTCGAGGGCACCGGCGCCGGCGGCGTGCGCGCACCGCGTGCAAACGCCGCACAGGCCCGCGGACGAAACCAGGCCCAGCCGGGCGGTCAGCCCGCCGGTCTTCCGCAGGTCGGCACGAGCGAGCAGCTCGTCGTCACCGTCGTGCCGGCGCTCAACACGATCACCGTGCGGGCCGAGCGTCCGATCCTCGCCGAGATCGATCGGCTCATGACCAGCGCGTGGGACCTTCCGCCGAACAAGTACGGCTCGCCCTTCCGCACCTACACGCTGAAGTACACCGATCCGCTCCAGGTGCAGGCGACGCTCCAGGCGCTTCTCGAAGGCGGCAGTTCGGGCGGCGCTGGCCGCACCGGCGGCAACCGCAACAACCGGGCTGCGTTCGTTCCGGGCGGCGCTGGCGGCGGCGAGAGCGGTGCCCAGGCGGCGGTCGCGAATGTCTTCCGCATCGAGGCCTATCCCGACTCGAGCCAGCTTGTCGTGATCAGCAAGACGCCGGAGAACTTCCCGTGGCTTGACGAGATGGTGAATGCCCTCGATCAGCCGCTCGAGGTCGGACTTCCGGTGAACATCCCGCTCAAGTACGCGAGCGCCTTCAAGCTCGCTGAGATCATCAATGTCCTCCTCGCCGAGGACGGCAGCGGCTCCGGCATCGAGGCCCCGACCGAAGGTCTCACCGGCATCGACTTCAACGCAGCCGGCGGTGAGGGCTCGACCGGCGGAACGGACCGGGGCGACGCCGGCGGTGCCGCGGGCGGCGCCGGTGGTGCTGGCGGTGCCGTGCAGTTCCCCTGGCAGGCTGGCCGAGGCGGACAGAACGGCGGCGAGCTCTCGCCGGTTAGCGCAGCGATCGGCAAGGCCCGCGTCGTGCCCAACGCGACGCAGAACTCGCTCCTCGTCCTCGCGCCGCCGCAGATCCAGGATTCGGTCCTCAAGATCATCGAGGATCTCGACCGTCCGGGCCGACAGGTCATGATCACCGCGGTCCTCGCGGAAGTCTCGCTCGGCGACGGCTTCTCCTGGGGTCTCCGCACGGGCAACAATCTCACCACGCTGAACGGCAACGACAACGCCATCGGCGGCACGATCGACACGGCCTTCAGCAAGGGCAACGGCGGCGACATCGGCGGCGAGAACTTCGCCTCGCCCTGGTTCGATGTCTCGACCCTCGACATCACCTCGAGCGTCGGGTTCCTCCTTCAGGCCCTCGACACGACGAACGATGTCCGCATCCTCCAGGAGCCGCGCGTCTTCACGAGCGACAACGAGGAGGCGAAGTTCTTCAGCGGCCAGGACATCACCTTCCAGACCGGACAGACGACCGGCAGCAACACCGGCGGCGGCACGACGAGCTCCTTCGAGACGCGGGCGGTCGGCATCGGACTCAATGTCCGGCCGCGCATCACCCGCGAGCTCAATGTCAACATGGACATCGAGCTGCTCCTCTCGAACCTGAACCTGTCGGTCCCGCAGTTCAACAACAACCCGGTCGTCGACCGGCGACAGACGAACACGCGGATCACGGTGAAGAACGGGCAGACGATCGTGATCTCGGGCATCCGCAAGGAGGACGAGACCAACATCAAGCGCGGCCTGCCGCTCTTGGGCGATATCCCGTTCCTGGGCGATGCGATCTTCTCCTCGACCGAGAAGAAGAAGAATGTCAGCGAACTCGTGATCTTCGTGACGCCGCTCGTCGTCGACAATCCCGACGCCAACGACCGCAACTTCAACGCCGGCGAGCGTTCGCGGCTCGAGGAGCTGCGCAAGCCGCTCGACAAGCGCACCCAGCCGAAGGGCGATCGCGGCTTCTTCGAGAACCTGCGCTCGGTCGATCCGGTCGAGGGAGCGTCGGAGAATGGTGCGGCCGCTCGCCCCGAGCCCGTCGCGCCGAACTCGACGCCCAACTCGACGCCCAGCTCGACGCCCAACTCGACGCCCAGCTCGAAGCCAGCCGAGCCGCCGGTCGATGTGCCGAACTGACGGCCATCGCGCGTGAAATGATGCATGCAGGCCCGATGGTCGTCGTTCGACGGTCATCGGGCCTTTCTTCTGGATCGGGTGATGTCGAAGGAGCGTCGCGTGGAGCGTGATCGAAGCGTTCGGATACCGCCGCTGATCTTCGGATGGCTCACGGTCGCTCTGTGCGCGACGCTCACCGGCTGCGTCACCACCGAGACGCGCACCGGCGGCACGATCATTCCGCCGCCGGCGAACGCACCGCCACCGGCGTTCGGGAGCGCGAGCCAGACGCGCGTCTCGGCGATCGGCGTCTGCTCGGTGCCCTACGACGGCTTCACGCTGCCGCTCGTCTCACCTGACGGGCGATGGCTGGCGACGCAGACGGGCGTTCCGCCGACCTGGCCGACGCTGCTCGCGATCGCGGGGCAGACGCCGCCGCGAGCCTCGGCGATCGAGATCTGGGCCCTCGATGCCCGCGGCGGCTGGAGCGTCGCACGATCCGAGACCGGTCTCATGCTCGGCCGCAGCGCCGATGTCGATGGCTTCCTCGTCGAGGAGGTGCTTGATGACGGCTCGCGGCGCATCGGAAGAATCGACTGGCCCGAGACGAACCGCGATCGCGAGGCCGATCGTCCGCGCGACGAGGCGGCGCCGTCGCTCGCGATCGACTGGATCATCGACGACGGACGGGTGAACGCATTCGCCGCCCTCGCCGTCGGGGCCGACGGTCGCAGCATCGGTTCGCTCGCGTGGTGCTCGCGCGACATCGATGGACGCGGCTTCGCCCTCTCGACGCGCGACGGAACGACATCCGCACAGTGGGATCTCGCGCCGAAGCCGGAGCAGTCGTGGATGCTCCCGGTCTTCTCGCGCGATGGCCGGACGCTCTACGCGATGCGATATCGGGATGGCGTCGTCGATCTCTGCGCCGGCGATCCGTCGAGCGTCGAGGCATTCGAACAGTCGCTTCTTCAGCGGCGACTCTCGAATCGCATGGACCTTCAGCGGACCTACCAGACGCTCGCGCCGCAAGGCACCGACGCTGCGGTCGCGCCGATCTCACCGGACAGCACCAACGACGGCCTGCTCCTCTTCGATCCGGATCTCCGCCGCATCGTCCACTGGAATCCGCAACTGGGAACCTACCGACCGCTCCTCGACGGTTCCTTCGCCGCAGCACTCGCGACCGACGGCTCGATGCTGATCGCCGACCGCGACGGACTCCTGCTCGACCGACCCGATGCCCCGCCGGGCTTCCCGCCGCGGATCTACCCGCGCAGCGCGGTCCCCCGCCATGTCCGCTTCATGGGCGACGCCCCCGCCGACTGGATTCTCCTCGTCAGCGAACGCCGCACGATCTCGGTGGTGCGCTTCGCGCTGCTCGAGGCGACGCTGACGAGTTCGCGGTAGGAACCGCGCCACGCGCGATCGAGTCACCAGCGCCCGCAACGGGCGCCGAGCGCTGCCGCGAGCGTTTCCGCTGACGCGCAGGCCGAGGCGGCTCAGTCCTCCTCGTCGGCCTCTTCCTCTTCTTCGTCGTCGTCGCCGAGGCCGTCGTCCTCGTCTTCGAGGAGTTCATCCTCGTCGTCGTCGAACTCCTCCTCGTCCTCCTCTTCCTCCTCGTCGTCCTCTTCCTCTTCGTCGTCCTCTTCCTCAAACTCCTCGTCTTCGTCCTCGTCCTCATCCTCGTCGTCGAAGTCCTCCTCGTCGTCCTCCTCCTCGTCCTCGTCCTCTTCCTCGTCTTCGTCCTCGTCGTCGTCGTCGTCGTCATCCTCGTCGTCGTAGAGGAAGTCGTCCTCCTCCTCCTCGTCCGCTGCGAGCACGGCAATCGACGCGCCGCCCCCGACGGACCACATCGCGTCGGCGAGAAGCTCGCCCTGCGCCGATGCGTCGTCGCCCATGAAACCGCCGAATATGCCGAGGGAAACCTCGCTCGCCATTGCATCGCCGGGCGCCGCCGCACCGCGCAGGCGCTCGGGGCCGCAACTGCCGAAGAGGTCAGCAGCGAGGGCACGGGGCGAGTGGTCTCGAATCGATGCGGCGAGCTTCGCGTGAAGCGGGCGAGTCATGGTGGTCATCTCAGAACGAGTGAATCTCGGGAGCGCGAAGCCGCGTTATCGCAGCCTCTGGTTGATTCTGCAAGTGGGGGTCGGCCGCGAAGCCGCCGGGTCAGCAACCGGGCTCGCTCGGGGTAGGGATCCTCCCAGCGTGATCCGTGCGACCGGCATGATGGCACCGTGGCCAATCCAGCCGAATCGTCTGGCTTCCGCCGCTTCCCAGCCACGCTCAGTTGCCCGCATCCGCGGCCACCGGAAGCGGCACCGCCATCGAGCCGCCGTTCGTACTCACGATCAGGAAGCCATCCACAACGGACCAGCGATACGCTCGCTGTCCGATCGTCCGCACCCGAATGCCGGGCCCGAGAAGCCGACACCCCTCCGACGCCGAGAGTCGGTAGAGCACATAGCTGTACTCGAATCGCAGTCCGCTGCCGTCTGCCATGAGAATCTGTCTCGGCACGCCGTTCGAGACCGCCACGATCGTGTCGTCCGCCGGCAAGAGCGTCGAGAAGTCGCGTTCCTCATCGGCGATGCCATCCTCGCCGACCAGCTCGCCGTGGACATCGAAGGCGACGATCCGGTCGCGATACTGGAGCACGGCAAGATCGCCGAAGCGGCCGCCCGAGCGCAGCTCCAATCGGCGATTGTCGAGTCGAGCCGGCGTGCGAAACCGCTCCTCCACCAACTGCGCGGAGGCGATGTCGATCGGCAGGATCGCCTCAGCAAGCTCCGTGGCGATGGCAACGAGCAGCGTTCCGCCGACGCGCTGCCGCCCGCTGCGGCACCCTGCTCGATCCGCCCGCCGACATCGAAGGCGAGCAGTCCAAGCTCGGTGCCGATGATCGCCTCACCCGTCTCGAAGAGCCGCATCCAGATCGCGTCCTCTGACTCGTCGAGTTCAGTCCGCGTCAGCAGCCGTCCGCTCGCTGGATCGATGACGACCAGGGCCGGGCGGCCGGACTCCGCATCGGGCCTGATGACTTCGCCCGGTGCCGGTTGCGTGCGACCGGCGAGCGCGATGCCCCAGTCGTTCCAGCCGATCTCGTAGACCTGATCGAGCACGCGGGACTGCCGCCAGAGCGGCTTCGTCAGATCGTCCTTGTCGAAGGCGACGACATCGCCGTTGCGACGAACGACGACGATCTCGTTCGAGGTGGTCACCGGAAGGAGCTGGCTTGGAATGAAGGGCGATTCATTCGGCATCTGCTGGTTGACCGGTCGACCGCCGTCGAGAAGCGCTTCCGCCGGGAAGAACGCCCCGAGCTCGGGCGTCGCCGCGACGGTCACGCCATCGGCGAGGCGAACCCACGAGATCGACGCCTCACGCTCGCTGATCGCCTGCCACAGCAGCACGGCGTCATCGCCCGCGGCTGGCTTTGTGGAACCCGCGACCTCGCCCGGAGTCGCCGCTCCTGGGACCCGCGGTGCCCCGATGCCGAGGATCACAGGATCGGCATCGGCCAGCGGCGCGGTCCACACCCGGCCGAGATCGGAGAGCCGGTGGAATGCAAGGGTGCGACCGTCGGCAAGAAGGAGTCCCGGCTGCGTCGCGGTGCGGGCCGCGAGCCGCCGGACGAGCTCCGAATCGACGGACTGGAGCAGTCGCCCGGGCAGGTCGCGCATCGTTCCCGGTTCGCCGCCGATCCGCGCCGCCGGTTGCTCGTGCAGCGCAGCCACCGCCGAGAGCGTCGTCGCCTCGCCGCCGACGATGAGATCGAGGTCCCCCGACTCGGAGCGCATGAGGTCGACGAACGACCGCTCCGCCTCCACCCAACCGGCCCGCCGCGCGACATCGATCGCCGCCGAAACGAGCGAGGCCCGTTGCTCGCGATGCGCTCCGTCGCGAGGCACCGTCCGGAGCACGCGCTGCAAGGTGAACCAGCTTTCGGTGAAGCGCGAGGCATCGGCAAGTCGGCGCGCCGCAGCAACGCCAGCGTCGATCGACGCGGTGGTCAGCGGTGCCCCGAGCGCGAGCCGGGCGAGGGCTTCGCCGTCGGTCAGGTCGAGCGACGCCAATCGCTCCGCGGCGGCGGCGGAGCGCTGACGGATCTCCGCAGCGGCCGGAGCTTCCCAGCGCTGCAATCGCTCGATCGCCTCGATCTCGGCGATGACCTCACGATCGTCGTCGCGAATGTGCGGCTCGTTCGCGAGCGCCGGCTCGGCGAGCACGCGATCGACGGCCGCAACCGCTTCCGGCCAGCGCTCTTGGGCGGCGAGCCAATCGCCCCACGCGATGAGGAACCGCACGCTCTGCGACGGCGTGCGGGCGACCTCGGCGAGCATCGCAAAGAGCCTCTCGGCCGCACCGAGCGACTCCGGCCGCGCATCCAGCCGCGCTGCCCGAAGCAGCCGCACGACGAGTTCCTCGCGGGCCCGATCGTTGGCGACGCTTCCGCCTCGCTCGTTCGCGGCGTCAATCGCCCGGCGTGCGCTGGCCGCCGCCTCGACGCAGAGTTCGATGCGCTTCGAGCGAAGCCCGAGATCAAGGAGCGCCAGTCCGCCCTCAGGATCGAGTGGCTCGCGGGCGATCCGCTCGCGCATGAGTCGCTCGGCGCTCTCCGCGGGCATGAGCGCCGTCACCCGCGTGTTCTGACCGAGGAAGAGCTGCGGACCGACCAGCACCGGATTCGCCGGCCCGTCCATCTCGATGCGCTCGCGCACCCGACCGGTCTCGCGGGCGACGAAGAGCACATCGCGCAGCCCGGGCACGACCAGCGTCGAGCCGGCGAGCTGCACGCGACCGCGAATCCCGCTGCGCGAACCGACGCCGGAGCGATCGCGGAAGAGATCCTCATTGGCCTGCGAAAGCGTCCAGAGCGGCACCGTCGGCCGATCGGGATCGAAGGCCACGATGTCGCCGCCGACGGCGAAGATTCGCGGCGGCATGAGTTCGTAGCCCTCATCGGCGAGGAGATACCGCGGCGTCCCCCACGCGCTGGTCGTGCCGGTCGGCATCGAGGCCTCGACACGACCGTTGGTGCGGTTGATCTGAACGACCGCGTCCTGCGCCGGGGTCACGGCAAAGAGCCACTCGCCAACGAGAGCCGGACCGCCCATCTCCCACGGCTCGACGGCGTAGCGACCGGTGCGCACCGGCACGAGAAAGCGACGAAGCCAACGCATGTGGCCGTCGTGGGCGCTGATGCACGCGATCGCACCGGCCGATGAGGCGACGAAGACGCAGCCGTCCGCGACGATCGGCGCGGAGGCCGACCGCAGGCCCTGCATGTTCACGCCGCCGGCCCCGGCGATGTAGGTCGCGAAGCGCAGCGTCCCGTCGGCGAGCGAGAACGACAGGAGATAGTCGACCGTCTCGAGTCGACTCGTCACCTTGCGGGCGAGGCAGTAGACGCTTCCGTCGGCGATGACCGGCTGGCCGAGCGGGAAGAGATCCTCGAACTCAGCACCGGGCAACGATGCGAGCGGCACCTCCCAACGGGTCCGTCCGTCGCGCAGCGACACGCAGAGGATTCTGGCGACGGTCCCGCGCTCGTTCACGAAGCCGTAGCCCGGGAAGAGGACCGCAGCCCCTTCGCCGGTGGCGATGAGCGCCAGATCGCTGACCTGGTTGAAGTCGCCGTCGATGCGGGCGACATCGAGCTCGCGCCGCCAGATCGTGCGATGGCTCAGGCGATCGAGCGCCCGCACCGAACCGCCGTCGCTGATGACGATCGCATCGCCGATGACCGTCGGAGCGACGACGAGATAGGAACCGTCGAAGCGGGCCCGGTCGATGCGATCCGGGAGCGGGAGCCGATTGAAGGCCCCCGGACCGCCCACGAAAATGCGGGAAAACGGCGTTGCCTCGAGCTCCTCGATCCAGACCGGCTGCCAGTCGCCCTCATCGGTTGCGGGGAGTTCGCCGGCGGTGAGCGGCGACAGCGAGAGGGGCAACTCCGCCGGTTCCATCGCCGCGAATCGGGCGATCGACGCAAGTTCCGGAGCGTCCATCGGAATCCCGAAAGCCTTCAGCCGCGTCTCGGCCTGCTCGCGCTCAATGGGATCGTCGAGGAACGCAGCGCAGGCGCCGCGCAGGAACCAATAGAGGCGACCGGCGTCGGCCGAGAGATCGTTGGCGGCGAGATCGGGATGACCCTCGAGCCGTCGCAGGCGAGCCAAGGCCTCGCCGAAGCGGGCCCGATGCAGTTCCCCTTCGGCGAGTTCGAGATTCGCATCGAGCCCCGCACGCGTGAGACCGCGCGTATGGGCGATCGCTCGGGCACCGCCCTGGGCGCGAAGGCGAACCGCCTCGGCCTCCTCCATCTGTCGATATCGCGCCAGCACGCTCGGATGCGTGCGAAGGAATCGCTCCACGCGTTCGGCGACCCCCTCGAAGGCTCCCTCGTCCGCGGATGTGGCGCCCTCACCGGCCGAGCGCTCCGCCGGCACGAGCCGATCGCCGAAATCGTCGAGCAGCCGCTGGGCGATGCGGGCCGCTTCGCTCGGATTCTCGCGGGCCTGGTCAAACGCCTGCTGGAGGAGTTGCCACGCCAGCGGCGAGTCGTAGACGGTGACGGGCGCGGTGTCCTGACCGAGCGCGACGGATGGCGCGACAAGCCACTGTGCCAGCGCGAGCGCGCCGCCGACAAGGGCAAGCCGCATGCAACGAAACGGGCGACTGGCCTGCATGGCGGACACTGTAGCTCGCGGCGGGTCGATCCCCCCGCGCGAAGCCTGCTACAGTGGCCGCATGGCCCTTGCGACCTGCCCTCGCGCGATTCGCCTCGCTTCGCCCGCCGCACTCCTCGGCTTCATCACGCTTGCCGGATGCGCGACGCCGACGATCACGATCGGCCAGGTCACCCTCCGCGACCAGACGGCCGAGGCGGTCGCACTCGATGTCCAGGTCGAGCTGCGCAACCCAGCCGATGCGTCGATGCGCCTGCTCCAGTGGGACTACACCTTCTCGAACGCAAGCGGCAGCTACAGCGGCACCTGGGAAGCCCTGACCACGCTGCCCCCTGGCGAGACGGTCACCCGGACGGTCCCGGTGGTCCTGCCCGCCGCCGCCGGCACCGAGCAGTGGTCGATCTCGGGCGTCCTGACCTATCGATCGCCGAGCCGCATCGCCGAGATCGTCTATGACCTCGGCATCTGGCGCCCGCGGACCTCGTTCGCCGGTTCCGGATCGGCGGGCTCGGCCGAGACCGCCGCCGCTCGATAATCGCCGCCGCCGAGGTCGCCGCCAGCGGCCTTGCCGAGCCGCGCCAACCGCTACAGACGGAACCGCCGACACGCTCGAGCGGCCTTTCCGCGGTGCGCCGCCGTCAGACCCCCCTTCCGGATCGCCGATGACCCCTGCACGCGCGAAGCCTCGAGGCCTCGCCGCGTGCAGTCTCGTCCCACTTGCCCGGCCACGCGCCGAACGGGTCATCGCGCATGCAGCTCAACGACATTCTCCGCAAGGCTCAAGAGCACGACGCGTCGGATATCCACCTCATCGCCGGCCATGTGCCGATGATGCGCGTCCACACCGTGATGACGCCGATGGAGTTCCCGGTCATCACGCCGGAAACGATCGCCGGTTGGCTTCAGGGCATGACCAACGAGCGGCAGAAGGAGACCTTCGCGAATGTGCTGGATCTCGACTTCTCCTACGAGATCCAGGGCTTCAAGCGCTACCGCGTCAACGCCCACAAGCAGCGCGGCGTCATCGGCATGGCCCTCCGTGCGATCCGCACGAAGGTCCCGCCGCTCGCCTCGCTCAATCTTCCCGAGATCATCTCGCGGCTCACCTACCTGCCGCGCGGCCTCGTGCTCGTCACCGGCGACACCGGCTCGGGCAAGTCGACGACGCTCGCCGCGATGATCCAATCGATGAACGAGCGGTACCGCAAGCACATCATCACGCTTGAGGATCCCGTCGAATACACCTTCCAGTCGAACAAGTGCCTGCTCGAGCAGCGCGAGCTCGGCGCCGACATGCCGACCTTCTCGAGCGGCCTGAAGCACGCCCTGCGTCAGGACCCGGACATCGTCCTGGTCGGCGAAATGCGAGACCTCGAGACGACCGCCCTCGCGATCAGCGCCGCCGAAACGGGCCACCTGGTCCTCTCGACGCTGCACACCGTCAACGCGTCGCAGACGGTCGAACGAATCATCGACATGTACCCGCACGGGCAGCAGAACCAGATCCGCTCGATGCTCGCCAACACGCTTCAGGCGGTCATCTCGCAGACTCTCTTCCGCCGCATCGACCAGCCGGGCATGGTTCCGGCCATCGAGGTCATGCTCTGCACGCCCGCGGTCCGCAACATCATCCGCGAGGCCCGCACCTTCGAGATCCCGAACGTGATCGAGACCAGCCGCCAGCTCGGCATGATCAGCCTCGACAACGCGATCGCGGAGCTCTACTTCAACGGCATGATCAGCCGCGAGGACGCGATCGCCCAGGCCGCGTACCCCGACAAGCTCGATCGACAGCTCGCCGCCTAACGGTTCGTCCGGCACATCCGGTTCTCCTCTCCAGCCCCGCCGATACGAGTTCCCCCGACCATGCCCCACTACCGCTACCAGGCCCGACAGTCCTCCGGTCAGATCATGACCGGTGTCGTCGCGGCCGAAAGCGCCGCCTCGGCGGCGGCGATCATCCGGAATCAGGGGAACCATGTCGTCCAGCTCGTGCCGGTGCAGCAGGCGGCGTCGCAGCTCTCGGGATTCCTCTCGAAGCTGAACTACAGCTCGGGCCCGTCGTCGAAGGACATCCTCGACTTCACGACGCAGCTCGCGGTCATGATCCGCGCCGGCATCTCGATCCGCGCCGCCCTCGAGGGCATCGCCGACCAGGTGCAGAACCAGAAGTTCCGCAGGATCCTCCAGCAGATCCGCACCGACGTCGAGAGCGGCAAGCAGTTCAGCGAAGCGATCTCGCGCTATCCGAAGCTCTTCGGTCCGCTCTATATCAATATGGTGAAGGCCTCGGAGATGTCGGGCAACTTCGCCCGCATGCTCGACCGCATCGCGGCGTACCTGACCCAGGAGATCGAGACGCGCAAGATGGTCATCGGGGCGAGCATCTACCCCGGCATCATCGCGACGATGGCGATCTCGGTGACGGTCTTCCTCCTTACCTTCGTGCTCCCGAAGTTCGCGGGCGTCTTCAAGGGCAAGGAGGAGGCACTGCCGGTCCCGACGAAGTTCCTCATGGCGCTCTCGTCCTTCATGGTCGAGTGGTGGTGGGTGCTGCTCCTCTGCGCGGGCGGCGCGATCGCCGGCTTCGTCATGTTCATCAAGACCGAGCTCGGCAGCTTCTGGTGGGACCGCTTCAAGCTCACCATGCCGCTCGTCAACCGGATGTTCAAGGCCCTCTACATCAGCCGCTCGCTGCACACGATGGGCGAGCTCCTGAACGCCGGCGTGCCGATGCTCGACACCATCGCCATCACCGGCGACATTTCCGGCAACCAGCTCTTCCGGCGGCTCTGGCGCGGCGTCTACGGCGCGGTGAAACAGGGCAAGAAGGTGCAGAGCCAGCTCGTGAAGAGCCGGCTGCTCCCGCGCTCGGTCGTGCAGATGATCTCCGCGGGCGAAGAGTCCGGAAAGCTCGGCGAGGTCCTCGAGGAGATCTCACATTATTACTCCAAGGTCCTTCGCGACGCGATCAAGGCCGTCACGAGCATGATCGAGCCGATCATGATCGTCGCCATGGGCTCGATCGTCGGCTTCATCGCGATGGCCATCATCCTCCCGATCTTCAAGATGTCGAACCTCGTCCAGGGCTGATTCCGGTTTCGTATCCGACACTATCGATGGCGTGCGAGGCGCAGGAAGGGAGAAGGGCGATGCGAACGATCGCAGGACGACGACATCCCACCTCGGGAGACAGCCCGAGAACCGTGCGCGGCGCGCGGCGCGGATTCACGCTCATCGAGACGGCGCTTGCGACGGTCATCGTCGGCGTCGGCGTGCTCGCGATGATCTCCGCGCAGCAGGCCTTTCACCAGAAGAACCTCTGGTCGACGCAGGCGAGCATCGCCATGCGGCTCGGCAACGAGATCCGCGAACTGACGCTCAACATGCCCCGCTTCGATCCGGTCGCCGGGCCCGAGACCTGGGGCCCCGAATCGAACGAGACGGCGCTTGACGCCTTCGACGATCTCGACGACTTCGACGGCGAGGACGGCGAGGGAACGGTCTTCTCCGCTTCGCTCGGCAACGGTCCGATCAGCTCGCGTCGCGAGGTCATCCCCAACATGGAGGGATGGTCACAGACGGTGCGGGTCTTCAATGTCGAGCAGTTCGACACCACGGACGAGGTCGAGGACGGCACGACGGCATTCGTGAAGGTCGAGGTCACCATCCACTTTCAGGGCCCCAATGACGAGGAGCCCATCGAGATGACCAAGGTCTCGTGGCTCGCGTCGAAGTGACGCCGACGGGAAGGGGCGGATCGACGGCGATCCGCGACGGGAGGCGAGGAGAGTCACACCCATGACCGTTCACACCCCAGCGCTTCGCAGGACCCATCGCCGACATCGGCGTCGTGGCGTCGCATCCGTGCTGGCGATGATGTTCCTCGTGATCTTCGGATCGCTCGGCATCGCCATGGCGATCGTCGCCCAAGGCAACCTGCGCACCGCCGACAGCGCCATCAAGGTCTCGCGGGCGATGAGCGCTGCCGAGACCGGACTCGTCTTCGCCGCCCGCCGACTCGCAGCCGAGGGCGAGCGATTCGTCGTGCGCAAGGGCGTCATCGACGCCGACTTCTCCTCGAAGCTCTGGAACGGCACCTGGAACGCCTCGACCGACGGTGAGGTCATCATCGAGGAGGCCGAGGGATACGACGAGGGCAGCACCGCCGACAGTCTTGCCGAGGCCGTGCGCAACGCCCACGCCGCCGACGAGAACACGCTGACCGTCGAGACCGGCGACTCGAGCCTTCCAGCGATCGACGACGAAGGCACGCTCGAGACGCGGCCGGTGCGGGTCATCGGCGGCGACAATCGCGTCTGGTTCCGCCTGACCTACGAGCCGCTCGTGGATTCGCCCGCGATCCGCGTGACGAGCGTGGGAGCCGACGGCGACATCCGCCGAACGCTCCAGATGGATTTTAAGATCAACAAGCGCATCGAGTACGCGGTCATCACGCCGAACCGCCTGATGATCGGAAAGAACGTGCTCATCAGCGGCCCGCTCGCGACCCGCTACGGAACCGAGGCGGGGGAGCTGAACGCCGGCAACGGCGATCCGCTGGTGATGCGAAGCGACTTCTACTATCTCGCCGCCGAGCTCGACACGCTTCTCGATCTCTGGCACGAGGCGCTCGTCACCTACGATGTGGACGGCGACGCGAAGCTGCGACCGTCGAACACGACCGAGGCCGTGGGCATCGCAAGCCATGGCGACTTCGTCGATGTCGACGGCGACGAGTATGTCACCGACTTCGATCTCTTCCTCGACCACTTCAGCGTCGACGGCGATCCGAAGGTCGTCTACGACGCGATCAAGGCCGCGGCGGCCGGGCTCGGCAACCTGACCGAGGAGTTCGCCGGCGTCGACAACCAGCTTGCCTGGCTGATCGATCAGTGGGACCCGGACCGCAACGACGACGGCATCGTCGACGACCGCGATGTGCGCCTCGGCTACGACGATGGCGTGCTGAATGCCTACGACCGATACGCGAAGGTCACCGGGCGCCTCGCCTTCGGCGTGACCCAGGACGACTGGGAGACCGCGCACGGCGACGACTACCAGACCCTCGTCGAGGGCCCGGTGTCGCCGAATCCCAACGACGCTCCGGTCACCTTCGGCGTGCCCGAAGAGGACATGCGCGTCGTCACCACCGACATGTTCGCGGAGAGCGCCGTCTGGTTCGCGACCGAGGCGAACGGCGGCGGCACGCTCGCGAGCCAGTCCGGCTCGGGCTCCGGAACGATCACGAATCCGGGCATCGACACCTGGGAACCGGTTCCCTACGGATCGCCCTCGGCCTACGACTGGTATCAGCGAAAGATCTACGACGGATTTACCTTCACGAATGTGCGGATTCCCGTCGGCGAGAACGCCCTCTTCCGGAACTGCACCTTCGTCGGCGTCTGCTATATCGAAACCGAGCAGCTCTGCACCGATGTGAACTGGAACTACGCCGGCTCGATCACGCAGACGGTGATGGGCGGCGGATCGGTCATCTACTCGGCGAAGTTCCCCGGGCTTCTCTCGAACCTGAACGGCACGAGCGTCGCCGACACGAAGGTGCACTCGAACTCGATTCGATTCGAGAACTGCACCTTCCTCGGATCGATCGCAGGCGACACGCCCGGCGAGTACACCCACTGGCGCAACAAGATCCAGCTCACCGGCCAGACCCGCTTCTATCTCGATCCGAACGATCCCGAGCTGCTCGAGCAGGATGACGCGGCGACGCTCACGACGCTCCTCAACGGCATCTCGGCCGACGATCGCGACATGCTCGCCCGCAGCTCGATGATGCTGCCCGGCTGGTCGGTCGATGTCGGCAACTTCAACAACGAGCAGGCCGCCGATCCAGAGGACACGGCCCGCGTGAAGCTGCGCGGCACGATCATCGCGGGCATTCTCGATGTCCGCGGAACGGCCGATGTCTTCGGCACGCTGCTCATGACCTTCCGTCCGGTGCCGGGCCAGGGACCGCTCTTCTATGACGGCCAGCCGGACATGTTCAACACGACGATCGGCTATTTCGGACCGGCTGACGGCGACGGCGAGGGCTCGCTGCCGGGCAGCACGAGCTTCGAGGGCTTCGGCGAAGTCACCCTTCGCTATAACCCGAACGCGAAGCTGCCGGACGGAATCCCGTGGCCGGTCAGCGTGGAGGCGATGCCCGAAACCTACCTTGAGGGAGGACCGGTGTCATGATGCCGAACAGTCCACGACTCACCGCCGCGCGTCGCGCGACCGTCATCCGACGGGCCCGCCGCCGCGGATTCAACCTGATCGAGCTCCTCGTCGCGCTCGGCATCAGCGCAGCGCTCCTCAGCGCGACGATGGTTGCCCTCAACGCGTGCTTCATCGCCTATCAGACGACGACCGAGGAGGCCTCGACGCACACGGTCTCGCGCCTCGTCATGCATCGCGTCCTCTCGATGGTGCGCACCGGGACCGACTTCGGACCGCTGCCCGACGACGCCCTCGAGGAACTCGTCGAGAGCGACTTCTTCGAGTTCGTCGACCATCAGGGGCAGCTCATCCGCATCAGCTTCGACGAGGACAATGAGCGGCTGCTCTTCCGCGTCGGCGAGGATGGCGAGGATCGGACGCTGCTCGGCGGGGTCCGCCGCACGACGACGGGCGAGGGCGAGGATCTCATCGAGGTCCCGGCCTTCACGCTCGAGTTCGAGAAGGGCACGCATCTGCGGCGCTTCTCGATGGACCTCACGGTCGTTCCCGACGCAACGCAGTCGACCAAGTTCGACATGGGCGTGATGCGGCCGATCCGCCTGGTCGCAAGTTCGATGCCCCGCTCCGAAACCTGGTAGGGAGACCGCGCGGTACCCTGACGGCGACAGAGGCAGCTTGCCTCGACTCGCACAGGAGTCCGCCATGCATCGAATCATCGTCGCGCTCGCGATCGGCAGCGCCGTCGGCTCGTCCCTACTCATGACCGGCTGCGCGACCTCGCGGGCCCAGGTGTCTGGTACGCCCGACGCCGCCACCGCCGCGTCGTTCGAGCGCCTGAAGTCGCTCGCCGGCGAATGGGAATCGGTCGACGAGCAGGGCAACCGTTCCCTGGCCTCGGTCTTCGCGGTCACGAGCGGCGGCTCGGCGGTGCGCGAGGTGATGTTCCCCGGCCAGCCGCACGAGATGACCAACATGTATCACATGGACGGCAGCTCGATCGTCGCCACGCACTATTGCGCGATGGGCAACCAGCCGCGCATGCGCTGCCGGAGCTCCGACGGCTCGCGCTTCGACTTCGCCTTCGACAGCATCACCAATCTCGCCTCGAGCGATGTCGATGCGATGTCGGCCATGACGCTCGTCATCGTCGACGGCGAGCGCATCGAGCAGCGTTGGAGCACCCTCAAGGCCAACCCGAACCACGCCCCGGTCTTTGAGCTGACGCGGAAGCGGTAAGGTCCGCCACGCTACTCTTCCTCGCGTCGGGCTCGCCACTGCATCTCGATCGCGCCGGACATGAGCCGCTGGTGCGTGCCGATCGCGTCGGGGTGTCCCTGCGGCAGAACATCGGTCGAGCGCTGGAGGTACCGGCCGTCGCCCTGCATGTCCCAGCCCTGGCGGTGGTCGTTCAGGCAGGTCTGGAGGATCTCCCACAGCCGCTCGCGCTCGCGGCGGCCGCCCATCGGCACGGCGGCCTCGACGCGCGTGTTCAGGTTTCGGCGATCGCCGCGCTCCTTCCCAATATGGGTCGGGCCCGGACGCGCCGAGAGCGGCGAGGGTCGACGCATGGGTCGGTGAGGTTCGTGTGGGACGGGCTGAAGGTGCACCGCGCCCGCGTGCGTCACTTCGCTCGCCGGGCATGACCGGTCGCGGTTCCACGCGGTGCCGACGCCCACAGGGCAGAGACCGGATACGCGAAAAGATCCGGGCCAAAGGCGACCGGTTCAGGCACCATGCAAAGGAGGACGCCCCTCACGAAGCGCGGACCCGCGGCTTCCTTCAGGATCCGAAGGCCCCCGAAATCGGACAGCGATGGCGACGCGGTCTTCTTGACCTCGATGCCGACGACCGCGCCGGAACGCGTCTCCAGCACGATGTCGACCTCCTGCTGCTTGTGCGTGCGGAAGTGGAAGAGCGACGGCCGCTCCGCACTCCACTCGATCTGCTTCGAGAGTTCGCTGACGACGAAGGTCTCCAGCACCGGGCCCGCCATCGCACCGTCCTCCGCCAGCCGGGCCGCGTCGATCCCGAGGAGATGACAGAGGAGGCCAGTGTCGGGCATCGTGAGCTTCGGCGACTTCACGATGCGGCTGGTGAGGTTCGCGCTCCAGGCCGGTACGGCGGCGACGACGAATGTGGCTTCAAGAAGCGCCCAGAGGCGCTGCAAGGTCGTCAGCGGAAGCTGTGCGTCCCGCGCGAGGTCACTCAGGTTCAGCGTTGCGGTCGCGCGCGCGGCGGCAAGACCGAGGATGCGCGGCATCTCACGAAGCCGCTGGATGTTCGCGAGATCACGGATGTCTTTCTCGATCGTGCTCGTGATGTAGCTCTCAAACCACTGCCGTCGCCGATCCGCGTCACGGCGCGTGACCGCCTCGGGGAATCCTCCGCGCACGATTCGCGGCACCAGTTCCCGCCAAGTCATTCCGGACGCTCGCAACTTGAACGGACCCTCGCGCAAAACGGCATCCACGAACACCTCGCGACGGTCGAGCAATTCCCCCTGCGAGAACGGCCGAAGGGTCAGAATCTCCATGCGGCCCGTCAACGACTCAGAGATGGCGGGGACAAGGAGCGGGTTGGCGGAGCCCGTCAGGAGGAAGCGACCGGGTCGTCTATCCTCGTCAACAGCGCGCTTGATCGCCGGGAAGATCGCCGGTACCCGCTGGACCTCGTCGAGAAGCACGCGCGGCGGGAGTGCGTCGACGAAGCCGTCGGGGTCGGCCTCGGCTGCGGCGCGATCGGCCGCTCGATCGAAGGTCATGAACGCGAAGTCTCGGCCGCGACCGGACACGGTCCGGGCGAGCGTCGTCTTTCCGCACTGTCGCGGCCCCTGGATGAAGACGACCGGGGTGTCCGAAAGAGCTTGGAGGAGTCGAGGCTGGAGGTGACGCGTCCGCACGAGGCGAGGATACCCGGAGAGACGGGCGAGTCAAACCCTGGGTGATATTCACCCACCATGTGGGTGATTTTCACCCGTCAGCGGATGCTCGCATGCCGCAGCACCGGCTCGCCCGCTACTCCTCCTCGCGTCGGGCTCGCCACTGCATCTCGATCGCGCCGGTCATGAGCCGCTGGTGCGTGCCGATCGCGTCGGGGTGTCCCTGCGGCAGGACATCGGTCGAGCGCTGGAGGTAGCGGCCGTCGCCCTGCATGTCCCAACCCTGGCGGTGGTCGTTCAGGCAGGTCTGGAGGATCTCCCACAGCCGCTCGCGCTCGCGGCGGCCGCCCATCGGCACGGCGGCCTCGACGCGCGTATTGAGGTTTCGATACATCCAGTCGGCGCTGCCGATGTAGAAATCGCCGTCGATCGGATCGTCCTTGCCCGCCGAGAACCAGAAGATGCGGCTGTGCTCGAGGAAGCGGCCGACGATCGAGGTCACGCTCACATGATCGGAGAGTCCGGGCACGCCCGGGCGGATGCAGCAGAAGCCGCGGATGATGAGGTCGACGCGCACGCCGGCCTGTGACGCGCGATAGAGCGCATCGGTGACCGAGCGGTCCTCGAGCTGGTTCATCTTCGCGATGATCCGGCCGCGTCCGCCGCTTCGCTGGATCTCGATCTCGCGCTCGATGAGATCGATGAAGCGCCGCTTCATCGCGACCGGCGCGACGAGGAGCCGGTTGTAGTCGCGCTGGCGGCTGCGACCGGTCATGTAATTGAAGAGATTGACGATGTCCTCGGTGATCGCGGCATCGCAGGTGAAGAGCCCGAGGTCCTCGTAGACCCGCGCCGTCTTCGGGTTGTAGTTGCCGGTGCCGATGTGGGCGTAGCAGCGAATGCCGTTGCCCTCGGAACGGACCACGAGGGCGACCTTGCTGTGCGTCTTGAGTCCGACGACGCCGTAGGCGACATGGACGCCCGCGTCCTCGAGCTTGCGGGCCCAGAAGATGTTTCGCGCCTCGTCGAAGCGGGCTCGCAGCTCGACGAGCACGGCAACCTGCTTGCCCGCCTCGGCGGCGCGAATCAGGCTCGGAATGAAGGGACTGTCGCCGCTCGTCCGGTAGAGGGCCTGCTTGATCGCGAGCACCTTCGGATCGGACGCCGCCTGCTCGATGAAGCGGCAGACGGTCGCGTCGAAACTCTCGTACGGGTGATGCACGAGCAGGTCGCCCTGACGGATCACGCTAAAAAGGTCCGTTTCCTCGCTCTCGATGCGCGGCGGGACGAGCGGCGTCCACTTCGGGAAGCGCAGCTCGGGCATGTCGAGATCGGCGACCTCGTTGAGGATGCCGTAGTCGATGAGTCCGTCGGTCTCGTAGAGATCGTCGGTGCCGATGTCGAGCTCCTCCTCGAGGAAGCGCAGGATGCGGGCGTTCGCCCCGCGGGAGATCTCCAGGCGAACGACGCGGGCGAAGCGCCGCTCGCGAAGCTGCTGCTGGATCTGCTCGAGGAGATCCTCGGCGTCCTCGTTGTCGCGCTCGACATCGGCGTTGCGGGTCACGCGGAAGGGCAGGACCTTCACGATCTCCATGCCGGGGAAGAGGTCGTCGAGGTTGTGTTCGATGATCTCCTGAAGCGGCACGAAGCGCTTCGTGCCCTCGAATCGGTAGAGGCGATTGCCGAGCTCCGGCACCTTCACGCGGGCGAAGAGCTGCTCGGTCTCGCCGGGACGCTTGAGCATCACGCCGAGCGAGACGCTCATGTTTGAAATGAATGGAAATCGGTGACCGGGATCGACGGCGAGCGGCGTCAGGATCGGAAAGACATTGCGTCGGTACCACGCCTCGGCCTCGGACCGCTCGTGCGGCTCGAGTTCCTCCCACGAGAGGAATCGCACCCCGACCTCGTTCAGCCGCGGCAGGATGTCGTTGCGGAAGCACTCCGCCTGCGCGGCGATGAGATCGAGGACCTTCGTACGGATCGCTCCGAGCTGCTGCTGCGGCGTGAGCGTCTCCCACGCCGGGCTTCCGACGCCCGCATCCATCTGCCGGCGCAGGCCGCCGACGCGCTTCATGAAGAACTCGTCGAGGTTGCTCGAGAAGATCGAGAGGAAGCGCACGCGCTCGAGAAGCGGCATGCGCGCATCGATGGCCTGATGCAGCACGCGGCGATTGAACTCAAGCCACTGGAGATCGCGATTCAGGAAGCGATTCGGATCGCCAGGAATCTCCGGACCCGACGGCGCTTCGGGCGGAACAGGCTGGGTCATGGATCGCTCGGCACGGTCAGGCATGGTCGACTTTCGGTTGGTGCGGGCTGGAGAACGCGAGAACCAGAGAACCACAGAGGCACAGAGGGCACAGAGGATGCACAGAGGAGAGGGGAAAAGATTCAGACGGAAGCGGTTCGCGACGATCGGTGGCGAGGTTGGGTTCGTCGGTTTGAGGGACGCGGTTCAGAGGTTGGGTCACATCGATCTCACAGAGCAATGAAGTCTGGCCGCCGGCTTCGGCCTACACAACCTCTTCCTCTCCTCTGTGCATTCAGCTTTCTGCACTATTCCGCCAGAGAACCACAGAGGCCCAACCCGAAATGGGCGGGCACAGAGGCAGCACAGAGAAGCCAACGGAACGAGGGAACTCGTCGCACGCACTCGTGCGCGCAAAGTGGACTTGACTTGGGTCGGGACTTCTCACCGTTCCCTGCGCCTGCGCTCGTTGAGCCCCTCCGGCACTGGCACGGCTCCATCGACTCGCGCACCTGCCTCCCTTCTTGCCTTCTCTGTGCATCCTCTGTGCCCTCTGAGCCTCTGTGGTTCTCTGGGTGATTTGTGCAGAATCCTGCATTCTCTGTGCCCGCCCATTTCCGGTTGGGCCTCTGTGGTTCTCTGGTTCCGCTTCGCTGCCAGCTTCACGCACCCGGCACATACACCGCCGCGCAGCGGGTCGCTTCGGTCACGCGGACGCTGGCGACGCGGACTCCGACGGGGAGTCTGCCTGCGAGCGACAGGCCCAGGTGTTCGGCGATCCGCTCCGCCGTCGGGTTCACTCGGTCGAAGGGCGGCGTGGCGTTGAGGTCGCCGTCCCGGAAGGGGCCGACGATCTCCTCGATCCACCGCTCGACCGCGTGAAAGTCGCAGAGGAGCCCATCGGCATCCAGCCGCTCCCCCTCCACCACAAACCGCACCCGGAAGTTGTGCCCGTGAACCCGCTCCCGCATACCCGCGATGACGATCGCGTGCGCGGCGGAAAACTCGGTCTCGAGCTCAAGCTGGAACATGAAGCGGCGATTATAGGGCCGAGGGGGAGTCGTTCGAGGGTATTCTCATTCCCCCCCCCCGCGAGCGAGGACGCCAAAGAAGCCCATGTCCGCCCCAACCGATGCTCCCCTCATGCTCTCCGTCTCCGGTGCCCGCGGCATCGTCGGCGTGACCATGACTCCCGTCGTCGCCGCCGAGTTTGCCGCGGCGTTTGGTTCGCACCTCCGCAGTACGCTCGGAGCGAAGCGGCCGAAGCTCGTCGTCGGGCGTGACGGCCGAGCGGGCGGTGAGTGCCTGGCCTTGGCCGTGCGCGGAGCGCTCGCCTCGACCGGCTGCGATGTCATCGACCTCGGCGTGACCATGACGCCCACCGTCGGCGTGATGATCCGCCACCTCAAGGCCGACGGCGGCATGTGCGTCACCGCAAGCCACAATCCGATCGAGTGGAACGGCCTCAAGTGCCTCGACGGCGATGGCCTCGCCCCGCCGAAGGAGGTCGCCAACGCGATCATCGCCCGCTACCGCGAGAAGCGGTTCCACTTCGAGCCCTCGCCCGGCATCGGCGTGATGTCGGTCGACGGCACGAGCAATGACATCCATATCGACAAGGTGCTCCAGGTTGTCGATGTCAACGCGATCCGCGCCAAGCGTTTCACCGTCGTTCTCGACAGCGTGAACGCCTCGGGCTGCGTGCCCGGCCGCGCGCTGCTCGAGCGGCTCGGCTGCACGGTGAAGCACATCCACGGCGAGCCGACCGGCATCTTCGGTCACACGCCCGAGCCGATCGAATCCAATCTCGGCGACCTCATCGCCGCGACCCGCTCGACCGCCGGCGCCGCCTGCGGCTTCTCGCAGGATCCCGATGCCGATCGCTTGGCGATCGTCGACGAGAAGGGCCGCTTCATCGGCGAGGAGTACACGCTTGTGCTCGCGGCGCTTCGCATGCTTCAGCGTCACGGTGCCCGCGGCGCAACGCTCGCCGCGAATCTCTCGACCAGCCGCATGGTCGATGATGTCGCGCGAGAGTTCGGTGCGACCGTCCTTCGCACCGCGGTCGGCGAGGCGAATGTCGTCGCCGCGCTCAAGCCGGCAAACGGCCTGATGGGCGGCGAAGGCAACGGCGGCGTGATCCTTCCGACCATCTGCTGGGTGCGCGATTCGCTCAGCGCGATGGCGTTGGTGCTCGATCTCCTCGCCCACGACGGCCGACCGCTCTCGGCGATCGTCGACGGCCTGCCGAAGTACGCGATGGTGAAGACGAAGCTCGATCTGAGCGCCATCGGCGGCCTCGCCGTCGTCGGACCCGCTCTTGCGAAGACGAAGGCGGCCTTCGCGAAGGAACGGATCTCCGATGTCGACGGCGTCCGCATTGACTTCGCCGACGGCTGGGTGCACCTCAGGGCCAGCAACACCGAGCCGATCGTGCGGATCATCGCCGAGGGACCGACGAAGGCTCGGGCCGATGCGCTCATCGCCGACTGTTCGCGGGCGGCGGGGCTGAGCTGACGGGGCTGGGCTGAGCGTCGGGGGGCGGACTCTGCCGCCCCAGCAGCGCACCGGCCGGTACACTCCGACCGTGCGATTCACCGCTTCCCGTGCACTCTGCCTCGTTGCCCTTCCGGCGTTGCTCCTCGCGTCCTGCCAGACGGTGCGCTCGGACCCGACGAAGGCCACGCGCCAGTACCCGCACTGGCTCAAGCAGACCGAGACGCTTCCCGTCCAGGTGCTGACCGAAGGCGAGACGATGGTCATCGTGAACGCGACGACGCGCCGTTTCGAGAATATCGATCTCTGGCTCAACGAACGCTATGTCCAGCGCGTTGACCTGATCGCCCCGGGCGAGAACAAGCGCGTCGCCATGGCCGACTTCTGGGATATCCGCGGCGAGGCGCCGAACCCCGGCGGGCTCTTTCGCTACTACCAGCCGACCCCGATCCGGCTCGTGCAGATTCAGACCTCCGACCCGAACGCCCCGCTCATCGGTCTTCAAGCCGTCCTGACGGAAGTGGAGACGCGATGAGCGCAGGCCGCGGCGGGGCGACGAAGGCGACCTCCGCCACGATCGGCATGTGATCGGAGCCGATGTGCTCGCCGACGCGCGACCACAGCGGTCGAAACGCCTGCGACACGAGGATGTGGTCGATCGGGATGCGAAGGAAAGACGGCACCGCGACGCCACCGAGTTCCGTCGGCCACGACGGCGTGAAGCCGCCGGCGTCACGGACCGATCGGTAGCCCGTGGTCGCGAGGAACGCTTGGTACGGCGCGCCGAAGGGCGTCTCGTTGAGATCTCCGATCACGATCGTCGGGAGGTCGCCGCTCGCGCAGGATTCGGCGATGCGGGCAAGTTCGGCGTCGCGATAGACGCTTCGCTCGATGCTGCGCGGGGACATCGGATGGACGACGATCACACGAATGGGTCCCGAGGGATGCTCAACGATCGCGTCGATGTGCAGCGGTCCGCCCGGGACGCTTCGTCGAAACGCGCCGTCACGAATGGGGAAGCGGCTGAAGAGCGCGATCCCCGTCTCGCGGGCCTCCTGCTCGCGAATCAGCGCATGCGGCAACGCCTGACGGAGCGGCGCGAGCGCCTCATGCCATGCGTCGGTGAGTTCGAGCACGCCGACGAGATCCGCACGCTCGCTGAGGAACCACGCGGTCGCCGCGGTCGTGGGCGTGGTGCGATTACAGACATTCGCCTGGATCACCCGGAGCGTGGGGCCGTCTGCGAGGTCATCCATCCGCGACGACGGCGTGCCGACGATCACGGGAATCGCAAGCAGCACCGCCCAGAGGCCAAGGGCAGCGGCTGCGATCGCCCGCTTCGTCCGCCCAAGAAGAGCGAGAGAAATGGCGAGCAGAACGAAGAGCCCCGCACACTGCACCACCCAAGGGCTGGCGATGTGCGTCGCGAAGCCAGCGTCGACGCGGCCGAGAAGGAACAGGGCACTGACCGCGGCCAAACCGGCGGTCATCAGCCAGGCGCAGAGGTCGCCGAACAGGGCGCCGCTGCCGTCGCTTGCGTCGACATCCCGCTCCGGTGCGTGGCCGGAGGGTGACACTGCTGCGGGCGGTGGCGAAGCGGGCGGGGGAGTCATGGCGATCGATGCGACATGCCGCGCCACGGGGCGCCACGGGGCGCCACGAGGCGTGTCGGTGATCGGCGTTCTCACGCCACCGGTCGATGGCGGCACCCGCGACGGCGGTGCGGTCCGCTCGACCGCCCCGCGCAGGTCACTCAGCCCGGATAGCCGTCACACGCGGGTGCCGTGATGAACCGGCTCGCTGCGCTCTCCCATCGCAACTCGACGGCGAGCGGGAGATGGTCCGAGCCGAGCGAACGGCCGACGCGGCAGGTCTCCGGCCGGAAGTCCGCCGATGCGAAGACATGGTCGATGGGAATCCGAAACGCCTCAGGCACGGGCACGCCGGCGACTTCTGCCGGCCACGACGGCGTGTAGCCGGCTGCCTCGCGCGCCGAGCGATAGCCTGTCACCCTCACGAAGTCCTGAAGCGGCCGTCCGAAGGGCGTTTCGTTCAGATCGCCGAGCAGGATCGTCGGAATCGTCGGATCGGCGCAGCGCTGCGTCAGTTCGGCAAGGAAGCGATTGCGCACCGCGACTCGGGCCGCCGTGCGCGGCGAGGGCGGATGGGCGACGAAGACGCGAATCGCGCCGGCCGGATGGTGGACGGTCGCCTCGATGTGCCGCGGAGCGCCGGGAAAGGCCGACTCGATCCGAACGCCGCTCAGCGGATAGCGCGAGTAGAGGGCAACGCCGGTGAGCTGATCGGTGTGGGGACAGAGCACCGAGTGACGAAGCGAGGCTTGCAGCGGCTCGAGGGCCCGTTGCCAGGCCTCGTTGAACTCGACGATGCCGACGAGATCCGCTCCCTCCGCCTGAATCCACGCGACGGCATCGGCCGTCGGCTCGTTGCGGTGACAGACATTCGCCTGGAGCACGCGGATTCGCGGTGCTGTGCCGAGCTGCGCCGCAGCGACGACTCGCTCGCTCCGATCGGCAATCCGCTTCGGATGAATCACCGGCATCGCGACCGCCGTCCCCCAGATCGCCGCGATGAGCGAGGCAATGACGAGTCGCGGAAAGCCGAGGGCGAGAGCGGCGACGGCGAGTCCGACGAAGAGTCCGGCGCACTGAACGACCCAGGGGCTCAGGACCGCGGTGGCGAAGCCGACATCGAATCGCCCCCCAACGAAGATGACCGCGACGAGCAGGAAGATCGAGGTGAGGGTGACACGAAGGGACCAGCGATAGCGGCTGGCGAGACGACGGAGGCTGGCCGACGCGGTGGCCAGGAGGAGGAGCGGAAATCGCACGGGGGAAGCTGCGGAGAGGCGAAGGCTGGCGGGCGCGACGCGCTCGCCGCCGAGGAAGGCGGCTCCGACCCGCCCTGCGGGACGCTCATTCCGCACCCGGACGCGGAATGCTCAGCAACCGCAGGTGGGCGATGACCGGGAGGTGGTCCGATCCGATATCCGGACCGACCGTGAAGCGGACGGGGGCGAACTCAGTCGAGACCAAGCAGTGGTCGATGGGAATCCGAAGGAACCCGGGCACCGCCCGGCCATCGAGACGCGTCGGCCAGGTCGGCGCGAAACCGGCGACGGTGCGTGCCGACCGCACGCCGGTCGCCAGGAGGAAGCTCGCGTACGCCTTCCCGAAGGGGGTCTCATTGAGATCGCCGAGGATCACCGTCGGGAGCGGCGTCGCTCGCTCCCGTTCGCCCACAACGCGGTCGGCAAGCCACCTGAGCTCAGCGTTCCGAGCGGTCGTCCACCGTGGGCGCACCGGAGGAACCGGATGGACGACGAAGATGCGGATCGCGCCTTCGGGATGATCGATGATCGCGGACGCCATGCGAAAGACGCCGTCTGGGGGCCGTTCGACGAGGGCATCGCGGATGGGATAGCGGCTGAGGAGGGCGACGCCGCCGGGGGTTGCGTCGTCGGCTTCGGCGATCGCATAGGGCCAGCGCGGACGGCCATCGTCGCGAGCGGACTCGGCGGCCGCCAGCCAAGGCGCGTTGCACTCGACGATGCCGAGCACATCGACATCAAGTGAGCGGATCCAGTCGAGGGCTGCGGCATCGGGCTGATTCGCGACGAGCACATTCGCCGAGGCCACGGTGAGCGTCGGCGGATCGCGGTGCGCCCCGTGCGGAATGATCGCCGGCAGAACGAGAACGCTCGACCACAGGGCGACGACGCCGAGCGCGACCACACTCGCTCGATCACGAAGGATCCACGCGACAGCCAGCACAAGCATCGTCATTGCCCAGAGCTGTGCTGTCCACGGGCTCGCGAGCGACTCGATCGCCGGAGGCGCGACTCGGCCAGTGAGAAAGCTCAGCACGATTCCAACGGCGAGCACCCGAACCAACCCGCGAGTGGCTCGCATTGCCCCGCGCTGAGATCGCGACGGGGCGTTAAATGAACCTCCATCGATCGACTCTCGTGCTGTCGGTTCACTCTGCATGCGCGCTACGCGAGGTTCGCCTCGTCGAGATGATGGTTCGTGCGGGCACGCTGCAAGCGAAGCACGGACATGCCATCGTAAACGAGTGCAGAGAGAAAGGCCCCGGCGATGAGCCAGGGCCTTTCGGCGTCAACGCGAGATGGACGCGCGAACACCGCGACGAGGGCTTACGCGCTCCGACGACGAGCACCCAGAAGGCCCCACAGACCCAGCAGCGCGATCGCGCCGGGTGTCGGGATCGTCGAGAAGTAGAGGTTGTCGAGGTAGGCCTGACTGGTCTGAGAGAAGCCGCCCCGGAACCACACCCGATCGAAGGTCTGATCGGAGTAGAGGCCTCCGAACTTCTGGTTGATGGAGCCAGCAAAATCGGATGTGTGGAAGATCTGGCCGCCGCTCCACAGATTCACGACCAACGACGCCGGGAAGTGGAATGCGATCGCGTTGATTGGCTTGTCGAAGGTCAGCTCGATGATTGAGTTCCCGTCGAGGCCCCAGCCGTCTTGCGGAAAGTTGTCAGACTGGTACGAGAAGTTCAGATCCGGCCCCGTGAAGTTCACGCCCAGCGGCGCGTACTGAGTGGTGATCGCCGTCGACCCGAACTCGGCGAAAGTGATCGTCGAGTAGCTGCCCGCCGCTTGGGCCCACGGGTCGAACTGGATGCTGTACTCCGTGACAGAGGCGAGTGCGGGGCTCGAGATCAGTGCGAACACACACGCTATGGTTGTCTTTGTCAATTGGCACCTCCTTCAGCGAGTGCCACGACCAGCGCTGCAATCCCGAGGCGCTCAGAGCTGGACGCCCCAGAGGCCCATTCAATGAACGCAGAGCTCGAACCGAACCCGACGAGCTGCAGGAGCGTCTCCTGATCGATCAGCGATTCGCCCGATGAGGCAGCGCTCATCGCGAACTGCCCCGAGCCGAACTCGCCGACGGCGCACGCGTCAGAGCAGCTTGATCCCCAGAAGCCGAGCAGCGGACGAGCGGACCAGAACGGTTCATACCTTCCCTCCTTTGCGAGCAGAGCGCTCAGAAAGCCCTCACACGGAACCTACGCCGACCGCGCCCTTTTCTCGCGATCGAACTTCCCAAAGATACGCAGACGGCCGAGCGGCTCGAACAGCGAATTCTAGTTTTTGTAGATTTTTCCTGGCAATCGCGCGACCCCGTTCACAGCCCGAGCCGAGCCCGCTTCGCTTCCCATTCGGCGACCTCGCGCTTGTTGGTCGAGTTGAGCGGCTGGCCGCTGCGAATGGCCTCGATCTCGAGGCCGGTGAGGTGCATCGCGTGCAGTCGATAGTCCTCAAAGGCCTCGCAGGCGACCGGAACGATCGGCTGGATGAGGCGATACATCGCGTTCGCGTAATCCTGAATCTCGCGCTGGGCGTGCGGATCCATGCGAAGCGAGAGGAAGTGAAAGATATTGTGCAGGTCGCACTTCCAGTACCACTCGGTGTACACGCTCACCGGCAGGGCCGCCCGGGCGATCTCGCGGGCGACGCCCTTCTCGGTGAGATGCATGTACTTCGCGTAGAGGCTCTCGGCCTCGTCGAGCAGCTTCAGGAACTCCTCGGCCGTGCCGACATCGACGGGCGCGTCGCCCCCCTGACGGTTGCTCGTGCTCTGGGCGCGGATGTTGTCGATCGTCGGGCGATAGAAGCGATCGGGCACGATCGAATAGCGGGCCGAATATTCGTTCACATTCGCCGTGCGGTGGCGAATCCACTGTCGCGCGACGAAGATCGGCATGGCGACATGGAACTTGAACTCGACCATCTCGAAGGGCGTCGAGTGGCGATGCCGCATGAGATAGCGAACGAGGCCGCGATCCTCATTCACTTGCTTCGTGCCCTCGCCGTAACTCACCCGCGCCGCCTGGACGATCGCGAAGTCGCCGGTCTTCCCCTCAGGCACGAGCCGCGGCATCGCATCGACGAGACCGACGAAGCCATGGTCGTGGACGGGAATGTCCCAGCGGGCCGCGCCGCCCATCACATCGAGAAGCGGTCGCTCGGGCGCGGTGATGCGGATGCCCGCCAAGGGCTCGCTGGCGGCGGTGGTCTGGTCCTTGGTGGCTGGCACGGACATGATCGGCACGATACGGGCTGAGGGGGCGGTGCGGTCAGTCCACCAAGCCTCTGTTGCTCACGGAGACACCGCCGACTCGGCGGCCGGCTTGCCCCGCTTGCCAAAGGACTCGAGCCAGCGGTTGATCTCGTCGTTGGTTCCGATCTTCGTGGGCAACCCGTCCGGCTTGAAATACGGGGGCATCTCCGGCCCGGTCCCGAACGCGATGAGAATCGTCTTCATCGAGAGCGGAATGTCCGCCGGCGGCTGCTGACGAAGCGCTTCGGCCCGGGTCATCGGCCACCAGCCGTCCTCCTTGCCGGGGGCGATCGCGATCGACTCCGGTCCGGGGCCAAAGGCCTCGATGTCGGCTTGGCTCATCGGGAAGACGCCGTGCGTCGCCGCGTAGGAGAGGCTCGCCCACGCGAGGGTGCGAATCTGCGTGTCGGTGCGCTCGGCGGTCACCCGCACCCGCTGCACGACCGTCCAGCCCCAGATCGATACGAAAATCGCTGATCCGACGAAGAAAATGATAAAGAGTCGCAGGAAGACTTTCGAGCTCACATTCGCATCCCTTCGATACGCAGCCGCTTCTTGATCCGTCGCGGATCCGCTTCGGGTACCGCGCTCAGGAGCGCCTGGGTGTACGGATGCGTCGGCCGCTGGATGATCTCGTCGCGGGTCCCCTCCTCCACGATCTTCCCGTTCCACATCACCGCGACGCGATCGCAGATGTGGTGGATGACGGCCATGTCATGGCTGATGAAGAGGTAGGCAAGGCCGAACTCATCCTGCAGGTCGCGCAGGAGGTTGAGGATCTGCGACTGGATCGAGACATCGAGCGCCGAGGTCGGCTCGTCGCAGACGATGAGCCGCGGCTGGAGCGCGAGCGCGCGGGCGATGCCGATGCGCTGTCGCTGCCCGCCGCTGAACTCGTGCGGATAGCGATCCGCGGCGGCCTTCCAGAGACCGCATCGCACGAGCAGTTCCTCGACCCGATGGCGAAGCTCTTCGCCCGAGGCGATGCCGTGGACCTCGAGCGGCTCGCCGACGATGCGGCCGACGCGCATGCGCGGGTTCAGCGATCCGCCGGGATCCTGGAAGATGATCTGCATCTGGCGTCGCAGGTCGCGCATCGACGCCGCCCCCTGCTCGAAGACGCTCTTGCCGTCGAAGAGGACCTTGCCGCCGGTTGCCGGAAGGAGCCGCAGGATCGTGCGGCCCGCGGTCGTCTTGCCGCAGCCCGATTCGCCGACGAGTCCGAGCGTCTCGCCGCGCCGCAGGTGGAAGCTCACGCCGTCGACTGCCTTCACCCATCCGACGGTCCGTTGGAGGACGCCACGGCGGATGGGAAAGTGCGTCTCGAGGTTGATCACCTCCAGCAGCGGCCGTTCGAGCAACTCATCATGCGCACTTCGCGCTGGCGACACCATGGGTCCGGATGATAGGGCGAGACGCCGACATCGAGGCCGACATCGAAGTTTGGGTCCGGCTCGCCGGTCCCCTCGCGTCACTCTGGCCGGGCGTTCCGCTGCGGGATCATGAACGGGACGACATCCTCGCGCACGGTTCCGTCGGGGGTCACATAGGTGATGGGCAGTTCGGCGGTCGAGAGCCGGCGGAGGTTCTGCTCCGGCCGCGCCCAGCGGCTGACCCTGGTGAAGAACTCGTCGACGCTGCCGACCGGCTGGCCGAGAATCTCGGTGATCACCGAGCCCTTCGGCACCGCGCGGGCGGCGGCGGAACCGTCCCGGATCTCCTCGACGAGGACGCCCCGGCGGAAGGGCACGCCGAGCCGACGGGCCCGATCCTCGGTCGCGGTCACGAGGCTCTGGAAGCCGAGCGTCCGCATCGTCTGGCCGAAGATGTAGATGGTGTTGTTCGAGGTCGACGGGTCGAGCTCGGCGAGCACGACCGCCAGTTCCTTCGTGAGCGGATCGCCGCCCTCGAGATTCGGCCGCCAGACCTCGATGGCCATCGAGCTGCCCGGCGTCTTCGAGCTGATCACCGCCCGGACCTGCTTGTCGTTCTGCACCGGCCGACCGTCGATCGACACGATCACATCGCCCGCGATGAGCCCGGCCTTCTCGGCGGGCGAGTCAGGCATCACCTCGATGATCGCGGCGCCGCTGCCCCGGAAGTGCTCGATCGCGTACCGCAGGGCGGGAATCGCCAGGCCGCGCGACTGCGGCGACTCGATGCTGTCGACCTGCACGCCGAGATAGCCCTTGCGGACCTCACCCGAGGCGATGAGCTGATCGACGACATTCTCGATCATCGACATGGGAATCGCGAGGCCGATGCCCGCGAACTGCCCCTGCCCGACGGTGTTCCCGCGGCCGGTCGCGATCGCGGTGTTCATGCCGATGACGCGGCCGTAGATGTCGGTGAGCGGACCGCCCGAGTTGCCCGGATTGATCGCAGCGTCGACCTGGATGAAGTTCTGATAGTCGATCTCCGCCGGCCCGGCTGTGCGTCCGAGACCCGAGACGATTCCCGCGCTCATCGAGAAGCGGAAATCGAAGGGCGATCCGAAGGCGTAGACCATGTCGCCCTGCTGCACCTCGTTGCTGTTGCCGCGTCGCGCGGGATGCAGCGAGCCGCCATCGACCCGGACGACCGCGATGTCGGTGCGAAGGTCCTGGCCGATGAGCTGGGCTTCCCGGACATCGCCGTCGTAGAGCTGAATCTGGATCCGATCCGCGCCGTCGACGACATGGGCGTTGGTGACGATGTGACCGAGGTCGTCGTAGACCCAGCCGGATCCGCTCGAGACATAGACCCGTTGGATCGACCGTCCCTGGAGCGTCGACTCGGTCGAGACATGGACGACCGAGGGTTCAACCGCTTTGGCGATGTCCCGCTGAACGGCGTTGATCTGCTCGAGCACATTGCCCGGCGACTCCAGCCGATGCGACGCGTTCACGATCTCCACCGTCGTCTGGGCGTGGACGAACTCCCGGACCGCCATCGGGGCGGCGAAGAGCGCGATGGCGGCGGCCGCCAGAACGACAAGCCCGGGACCGTAGGACTGAGCACCGAACTGCATGCGAGGCATGGGAGCTTCCTGAAACCCCCGGGGAACCCCGGGGGGAGTGCTGTGGCGTATCGGAGAGGATGGCCTTTTGGACGAACGGCCCGACAGATGCCCGAGTCGTCCGGACTCCGTCAGCCACGCTGCGTGTGGAGACCGGCTTCGGATTCCGCCTTGGCCAGTTCCTCGAGCGAGGGGGGCTGTCGCTTGAGGGCATCGAGGGCCTTGAGCTCGATGTCGCTCATGACATAGGGGTGTTCGCCGCCCGGGCCGTAGAGATTCCCGCTGCGCACCCGATCCTTCCAGGTCTTCGCCACGGTGATCAGATGCTTGCCCATCTCCACGACCGGCCGGGCGAACCCCGGCTGCCACTCGGTCAGGCCAAGGAGATCGTGGGTGACGACCACCTGGCCATGGCAGGCCGGACCGGCCCCGCACCCGATGACCGGGATGCGGACTCTCGAAACGATCAGCTCGGCAACCTCTTGCGGGGCCGCCTCGATGAGAAGCATGACCGCCCCGGCGTCCTCCATCAGGAGGGCGTCATGGAGAAGGGCCTTGGCCGTCTCCGCCGTCTTGCCCGCCGCGTAGTACCCGCCGTGAAGCCGGGCGTGCTGCGGCCGCGACCCGATGTGGGCGACCGCAGGAATGCCGGCCCGGGCGAGGGAGCGAACGAGCGGGGCGAAGCTCCGATCGACCTCGAGCTTCACACAGTCGGCGGTCCCCTCGGTCATGAATCGACCGGCGTTGCGGATGCCCTCCGCTTCGCACACCTGGTAGCTCAGGAAAGGCATGTCGCCCATGACCAGGCACTTGGGTGCCCCCCGCTTCACCGCGGCTGTCAGGAGGAGCAGGAAGTCGAGCGGTGCGTGCAAGGTCGCGGGGAAGCCCAGAATGACCTCCGCCGCCGTGTCTCCGACAAGCAGCACGGGAACGCCCGCCCGTTCGAACCAGCGGGCGGTCGTCGCGTCGTAGCAGGTGAGGCAGGCGAAAGGCGTCCGCTCACGGACCCATCGCTGGATCGAGCGAAGCGTGACCGGGCTGGTGAGCCCTTCGTCGGGCGGCGTATCGATCGGATCGGGCATGGGTCATTCCTCGGTGGGCAGTCCGGGCTAGAACGGCCGCCGGGTCTGGTTGATCAGCAGATTGTCGCGACCGGCGACGAGAAAGTCAGCGATTTCGACCGCCTCGGCGAAGGATTCGCGAGCCTGGACGAGATCGTGGCAGGGCGAGAGCACCTGTCCCTGCTCAAGATGCTCCTGCGTCGGCACCGCGTCACCGCAGATGAGCGTCGTCGCACCGCGCATCGCAAGCAGCAGCCCGGCGCTCCCCGGCGTCACGCCGTAGAGCGGGAAGAGGTCGACTCCCTTGGCGAGCGCGTCCGGTGCGGGGCGAATCCGCTCGAGCACCTCGATCTCGTGATAGAGCGTGTGAGCGAGGTCGCTGTCGCCGGCGTCGCGGGCCTCGTGGAACTTCTGGACGAGCCCGACGCCGATCGTCTCGCGTTCGAGCGTCGAGACGAGCCATTCCGCCTTCTCGAAGAGCTTGATGCCGCGCCGGTGATTCGGGTGGAGACAGGTCAGGAAGACATGGGTGATCTGGTCGGGCTTCAGATTCGCCCGTTCGGCCAGCCGGGGAGTGAGGACCTGCGGCGGCAGCGACGGATCGACGAGGATGTTCGCCTTGCCGACGGTGATGAGCGTGGTGGTGGCGTGTCCCGGTCGCACTTCACCGCGTTCGTGCCAGAGCGGATGGGCGGCGAGAGCGCCGATGGAGATGACGCGGAAGGAGATGGACATGGGTGGAGCGTTCGTCACGAAACGGCCGGAAGGACATCACTCGGCGAGTTGGTCCTTGGCGAGGCGTCCGAGCGGGTTGTTGGGATCCTCGCGCTTGCGGCGAAGGGCATCGATGACGATCGGGGGGACGAGCGTATTGAGCTTGTCGAGCGAGCCGCCGAGCGCCGCGATCTGCTGGATGAGGCTCGAACTCGTGTACGCAAAGGCCTCGCCCGTGACCATGAAGACCGTTTCGACATCGGCGACCTGCCGATTCGTGATCGCGAGCTGACACTCGGTCGCCAGGTCGGTGATGTTCCGGATGCCGCGGATGATGGCGGCGGCTCCGACCTGCTGGGCGTAGTCGACGGTCAGGCCGGCGTAATGCTCGACCCGCACGACCGCGCCGTCGGGCTCGTTGGCGACGAGTTCGGCGACGAGCCGTCGGGCGAGATCCATCCGCTCCTCGAAGCTGAAGAGTGCCGTCTTGTTCGGGTTCCGGCCGATCGCGAGCACGACCTCGTCGAAGAGGCGTCGGCTGCGGGCGAGGACATCGAGGTGTCCAAGGGTGATCGGGTCGAAGGAGCCGGTGTAGATCGCGAGGTGATGCCGATGCGTGGACACGCGGCGGATTGTAGAGACGCCAGCGCCCGCCCCCTCAGAGCCCCCTCGCGCGAGCGGCTTCACGCGAAGTTCTCGGTCGCGCGGCGTGCACGGGCCGCGATCCCGCTGTCGGCGAGGCCTCTCGAGGCAACCGTCGGCCCCTCAACCGCCCCACCGATCGAGAAGGCTTCCCCAGCCGCACCAAACCACCGGCCGTGCGGCCAAAGTCACGCGCAGCAATTGCGTTCGGTGCGACGCATCCGACAGTGTGGTTGTCCCGCGACGATCAGGCCTGTTGGAGAGGGGATCGCTGCGGGATAGGGCCAAGGGGCCGCTCTCATGCGGACTTGGCCCTTTCGGAACCAATCATCTGCGGATCGCAATCGACCGCAGTCACGGATCGCTTTCAGGTTTCTCGGTGGGTGGCTGTCGGAGGGAAGTGCGAACGGTGCCACGGAGGGAACGGCCGTTCGCGAGTGTGTGAGTGCGTGTGTGTAAGTGCGTGTGTGTGAGTGCGTGTGTGTGAGTGCGTGTGTGTATGCATGGACAGGTTCGCATCGCCGGATGCACGCCGAACAATCCTCCCCCCACACGATGGGTGGCGACGGACGGCGCGGGTGACCGACATGGACGCGTGAAGTCCACGGTGCCCGACGCGATACGAATGAATCGTGAGCGAATCGTTGGAACGCCTGAAGGTCTCCAGCGACAGCGCAGGCGGAACTCCTCTGACGCGGCATGACGCCGGACGGTCAGACGAAACCGCTCCTCAACCAAGCCCTGGATCGGCCCCGCACGGTTTGCCTCCCCGTTGCGGGGTCTCTTTTTTTGGTGCGGTATTCATTCAACACAGGATTCTGCACAATTCGACCAGACTCACCACAGAGGCTCAAACCGAAATGGGCGGGCACAGGATTCTGCACAAATCATCCAGAGAACCACAGAGGCTCAGAGGGCACAGAGGCAGCACAGAGAAGGCAAAAACGGAGACAGGTGCGTGCGCGTTGATGCAGACGTGCCGGTGCCGGAGGGACCTGAGGAGCGCAGTCGCTGGGAACGGCGAGAAGTCCCGACCCAAGTCAAGTCCACTTTGCGCGCACGAGTGCGTGCGACGAGTTCCCTCTTTCCGTTGGCTTCTCTGTGCTGCCTCTGTGCTCGGCCATTTCGGGTTGAGCCTCTGTGGTTCTCTGGCGGAATAGTGCAGAATCCTGCTCTCTGTGGCCCTCTGCGCCGCCTCCGCCTCTGCGTTGAATCCCCGCTCACCGCGCAAACGCGGCGAAACCGGCCGCGGCCAGGATCGTTCGGAAGTTCTCCCCGAAGACGAAGTTCTCGTCCGGGAATTGCATGCCCTGCATGTTCTGATCGAGGTGGCTGAACATCAGCTCGATCGTGCCGATCTCGACCCACGCGCCGTCGCGATGATCGAATCGCGAGACGACGCCGACGGTCGATGCGCCCATCGCGTCCATCCGCTCGATCCTCGCGTCATAGCGAATCGTCTGGCCCGGTCCGACATCGCCGGTGATCGTCGCGTTCTGCACCTTCGCGAGGACGACCTTCTCGCGAAAATCATGCACGCTGCCGACGAGGATGCCCGCGGTCTGGGCCATCCCCTCGAGGATCAGCGATGTGGGCATGATCGGGCGCGCAGAACCGTCGGCATCGGCGGCGAAGTGATCGTGCAGATGCTCCTCCGCCATCGAGACATTCTTGATCGCGACCATGCGCGTCTTCGGCTCGAAGGCGACGATGGTGTCGATCCACATCCAGCGCATCGGACGGTCCGTTAGCTCTTGAGCTTGCGCTCGACGAAATCGACGAGGCTCTTGACGGTGAAGAGCCCTCCGAGCTTCGCGACCTGCGGATCGGCTTCCCACGCCCCGAGGGTGAGGTGCGGCATCCGCTCCTTGAGGATCGTGATCCCCTTCGCCGTGACCTTGCCGCCCTCGACGAGGCTCGGATCGGTCATCAGGTTCTCGGGGAGCATCTCCCCTTGGGCGATCTTGAAGGGCTTGGCGGGGGTCGAGAAGGTCTTCTCAAGCCGGAACACGATGTCGAGATAGTCGATCGACTCGGCCCCGAGATCGCCGTTGAGCGTGGCGTCAAGGGTGACATCCTCGGCGTCGACGCCCAGCGCCTCCTCCAGGACCTCGCGGATGTCGGCAATGATCTCGTCTCTCGACTTCATGGTGGCGCTGGACATGGTGTCTCGTCTAGGCGGCCCGGGACGCCCCGAGTGGGCGGCGGACGACCGGTCAGTTACCCGCGCTCAGCCATCGACGAGACGGGAAGCGACCCGCCCGCAACGGAGGCGAGAGGTCGCATTGTAAAGCGGCCGGCGACGGCCGTGTCGGGAGCGGTCGAGGCGGATCCGGCTGGCCGAAGCACCGTTCCCTGTCCCTTGAAGCTCACGCTGCCGTCGGGAAGCTCCTTCTCGACCGTGACTTCGACGCGAAGCGCCTCGCCCGGCCGCACGAAGGACCCGTAGCGGAGCGCTCGGACCTGACCGAGGACGAACCGCGGCCGGCCCCGCATCCGCAGGACCTCCCGCGCGGCCTGGGTCATGGCCTCGATCATGAAGACCCCCGGCAGGACCGGAAAGCCCGGAAAGTGGTCGCCAAGGTACTCCTCGGCGGAGGAGACATTCTTGATCGCGACGGCCCGGTCGGCGGAGCACTCGAGCAGCGTGTCGATGAGGCGGAAGTGCATCGTCGGCCACGGTAGCGGATCGCCTCGGTTCGGTCCACGCGAGGGCGGGCCGGGAAGCTCCCAACGGCTCCGTCGCCGGCCCCGCTCGCGATTCACAACATCCGCGATCTCCAGCCGATACAACCTCGCTATGGCACGGAAGCCTTCCTCGTCCGCCCGCCGGTCCGCCGGCTCCCCCTCCGTCACGGGATCGACCGCCGGCTCTGTCGTGAGCGCGATGTTGCCTGACGCCGGCATGACCCGGCGCCTGCTCTGGCTCATCGCCGCCGGCGCCTGGGTCCTCAGCTTCCTCGCGCTCGCGAGCTTCAACGCCGCGGACTGGCCGTCGCATGTGGTCAGCGCCCACAACGAACCGGCGGCGAACCTCCTCGGACGGCTCGGTGCGCTCTTCGCGTACTGGACCTATCTGACCCTTGGCTTCGGCGTCTGGGTCCTGATCATCCTGAGCGGCGTCGCCCTCGCGTTCCTCGCGATCGGTCGCCCGATTCAGCATCCGGTCGTCCGCCTCGTCGGCTGTGCGATCATGATGATCGCGCTCTCCTGCATGCACGCGGCGTGGCTTCCGACCGTCGGCGCACTGACCGGCGCGGAACCGGGCCTGCTTCCGATCTGGGTCAGCGATCAGCTTGCCATTCGCTTCGGCACGGTCGGATGCGGCATCATGCTGCTTCTCGCCTTCTCGCTTGGTGCGATCGTCGCGATCGACGAGGTGATCTTCGCCCTGCCCGGCGTGTTCGGCCGTTTCCTCTCCTTCCTCGACCCGCTGTGGAACTTCGATTACGCCGGCACCTTCGCTGCGCTTCGCTCTCGCCTGACGCCATCGCGGCCCGAGCCGGTCACGCTTGGACCGACCGCGGGCATGCCGAGCGCCCGGCCCGCGGGTCGGAGCGCGCGAAAGTCGAAGATCGCTGACTTCGACCAGGTCGATGAGGACGCCCTCGATGCGGCCGACGCTCGCAGCGACGACGACGAGGACATGCTCGACGCGTTCGACGATGAGATCGACGCCGGCGTCGTGAGCGTCGATGGCGACACCGACGACGAGGAGCTCGACGGCGGCTCTCCCGCCGCGAAGAAGAGCGACGAGCAGCGCAAGCGCCGAGCGACCGCCACCGCGGCAGCAGCGCCGATCCCCTCCCCCGCCGAGATGGCTGTCGATGGGGATGGCGATGAGGATGGCGATGGCGAGGCGGCCGAGTTCGCCCAGCCGAAGCAGCCGCTCAGCGACGAGGAGATCCGGGCGAAGATCGCGAAGCTGCCCGTGAAGATGGCCGCAACGCGCAAGGAGGTCGCCCGCGACGAGGACATCCCGCGCGAGCAGGATCTCACCGGCTACCAGTTCCCCACGCTCGAACTGCTCGAGGAGCCCGAGCACAACTTCTCGCAGAAGATGGAGTCGATCGTCCGCGAGCAGGCCCAGGTGCTCGAGCAGGCGCTCCACACCTTCCAGATCGAGGGCGAGGTCGTCGGCATCGAGAGCGGCCCGGTGGTCACGCTCTATTCCGTCGAGCTCGCACCGGGCACGCGCGTCGCGCGGCTCGAGACGATCTCGAAGGACATCGCCCGGGCGCTTCAGGCTCCGAACATCCGCATCATTCCGAACATGGTCGGCCGCACCGCGGTCGGCATCGAGGTGCCGAACCGGCATAAGGAAAAGGTGCGGCTCAAGGAACTCATGTCGGGCAAGCAGTCGGAGGGCATGCTTCTCCCGATGTTCCTCGGCAAGGACAGCGCCGGCGAGCCGCTCGTCCTCGATCTCTGCAAGATGCCGCACATGCTCATCGCCGGCACCACCGGCTCGGGCAAGAGCGTCTGCATGAACACGATCATCATGAGCTGGCTCTACACGAAGCGGCCGGATGAGCTGAAGCTCGTGCTCGTCGACCCCAAGATGGTCGAAATGAGCCAGTTCAGCGACATCCCGCACCTCATGTGCCCGGTCGTGACGGAGATGAACAAGGCCGCCGGCATTCTCGAATGGGCGGTGACGAAGATGGAGGAGCGCTACGAGCTCCTCAAGGACGCGGGCGTCCGCGACATCCGCAGCTATAACGAACTCGGCGAGGACGAGCTCGTCAATCGTTTCAATCCGACCAACGATCTCGAGCGGGCGAAGATCCCGAAGAAGCTTCCCTACATGGTCTTCGTGATCGACGAGCTCGCCGATCTCATGATGACCAACAAGGAGGTCGAGACCTCGATCGTGCGCATCGCCCAGAAGGCCCGCGCGGTCGGGATTCACCTGATCCTCGCGACGCAGCGTCCGCAGGCCAATGTCGTCACCGGCCTCATCAAGTCGAACATGCCCTGCCGCTGCTCCTTCAAGGTCGCGAGCGGCATGGACAGCCGCATCGTCCTTGACCACAAGGGCGCGGAACTGCTGCTTGGCCAGGGCGACATGCTCGTCCTCACGCCGAGCTCGACCGAGATCAAGCGCTGCCAGGGCACGCTCGTCACCGACG
>VYLE01000228.1_pt1 | contig 46079 bp, 36 predicted proteins | sample 5114391 | NCBI WGS metagenome assembly VYLE01 (sample SAMN12291771, study PRJNA351875) | freshwater metagenome | isolation source: freshwater lake | place: USA: Michigan, Kent Lake | collected 2013-08-15
ACTCTGCGCTCACGATTTTGCGCTACGAATTCCCTCGGTTCCGTTGGCTTCTCTGTGCTGCCTCTGTGCCCTCTGAGCCTCTGTGGTTCTCTGGCGGAATAGTGCAGAAAGCTGCTTCCTCTGTGCCCTCCGTGCCTCTGTGGTTCTCTGGGTGATTTGTACAGAAAGCTCTGCTCGCTGAGCCTCTGCGTTGAATCTGGCAGAATGCCGTGCGCGCTCGCGGCTACCCGCCGATTGCTGACATCGGGCGATCGGGTTGGACGAAGCCGTCGGCGGTGATGCCGTGGCCGGCTTGCTTGGGCCAGACGGCGTCGAGCAGGGCGTTGTCGAGCGAGTCGTCGAGATCCTCGCGTCCGCTTCGCAGGATGCCGCGGAGGTCGAACTCCTCAAGGCTGAAAAGACATGGGCGCACGGCACCGTCGGCGGTGATGCGCAGTCGGCTGCACGCGCCGCAGAATGGACGCGTGACCGGAGCGATCACACCGATCGAGGCTCGTGGGTGCGCGTGCACGCCTGGCGCGAAGCGGAAATCCTCGCTCGTACTCTCGGGTGTCGGTCGGCCGAGCGGCGTGAGTTCGCCCGCTTCGCCTGCCCGTTCGATGATCTCCGCTGCGGGCACGAGAAGCGCCGGATCCCAGCGCCGACCGGAGTCGAGCGGCATGTACTCAATGAAACGCATGGCGAAGCCGATGTCGCGGGCGAGCGCTGCCAGGCGCGGGATCTCCTCTTCGTTCATCCCGCGAATCACGACGGCATTCACCTTGACCGGCTCGAGTCCGAGCCGAATCGCGGTTCGGATGGCTGCGAGGGTATCGCCGGCGTCGCCGCGGGCTCGCGTCATGCGCCGCACCGTCGCCGGATCGACGGCGTCGAGACTGAAGGTGATGCGGCGGAGTCCGGCGTCCATCCACACCCGCAGCGATCGCTCGTCGGCGAGCGAACCGTTGGTTGTCATCGCCACATCGTGCACGCCAGGAATCGCCGCGACGCCGCGGAGGATCGCGAGGAGGTCGCCGCGGACGGTCGGCTCGCCGCCGGTGATGCGAATGTGCTCGACGCCGAGCCGCACGGTCGCGCGGGCCACGCGCAGGAGTTCCTCCGTGGTGAGGAGCGACTCCGGCTCGGCGAAGCGGACGCCCGGCTCCATGCAGTAGACGCAGCGGAAGTTGCAGCGGTCGGTGATCGAGAGCCGCAGGTCGCGAATGGTCCGACCGTGGCTGTCGATGAGTCGGCGTTCCGCACCCTGCGAGAGGGCCGGAGGAAGCGGGCGCTCGACGGTCGGCGACCGCCGCTCGCGGGATGGAAGTTGGTCGAGGGTGACCGTTCGCGCCATGCGGCGATCAGCGTATCCGTCACGCGCGTCTGGTCGCAGTGGAAGCGTCGCCCCGTCAAACGACAACCCCGCGACGGGTGCCGCGGGGAGGTCGGGTGTGATCGAGGCGTTCTGGCCGGGCGTTCAGGCCAAGCGTTCAGGCCAGGCGTTCTGGCCAAGCGTTCAGGCGAGTCGTTCTGGCGAATCGGCCGCCTGTGTCGTTACCGCGGCTGGCCGCCGGTCGGGACGATGAAGTAGGGGCTCAGGATGCTCGGACGGTCGACATAGAAGGCGCGGCCGAGGTCATTCCAGAAGTTCCGGCCGTTCTGCTCGAAGGTCGTCGCGATGTTGCGGTCGATGTCGACCGGCCGCTCGGTGACGCCCTGGAGCTCGGGGGTGAGGTCGCTCTTGATGCTCTTGAAATCGGTCGCCATCGGATCCGACGAGCAGCCGACCGTGCAAAGGCCAGTGACAAGAGCGAGCGACACGAGAGCGGTACGGGCGATGCGCATCGGAGTGGGATCCTTCAGGCCGACCGGCAGTCCGGTCGGCGTAGGGGAGAGTGAGCGGTGGGTCGCGCGTCGCGTGAGCGATCGACGCCGCGATCCAACCTGCTGAGGGGAGGAGGATAACGGTCATCTCCAACGACTGTCAACGATGCCGTTGAGGGACGTGCCGATCGGGTCAATCGAACGCGCTCTGGGCCTCGTCGCGGCCCCCGATCGGCTGCCGGTCCGCTCGAGCGTTCGGTTCGGAATCTGCCTGATCGCTTCGTCATCTCTTCGCGTTCTGGGGGACTCCCGCTTGCCCCTCGCCCGAGCGCCGATACAGTCTCCGCGACGCCCACGGGCCCCCGCGGGTGACGGTCAGCCGCATTCCTCGAACCTTGCTGAACCCCAAGGGATCGATGATGTCGCGACGATGGTCAGGCCTCACGCGTGCACCGCTTGCCGGATGCCGTGGAGTGGAAGGCCGGGATCGATGGCCTTCGAACCCACCTGTCATTGGGGTTCGAGCGAAGCACCTGACTGGCGGATAGATCGTGCCGTTTCACGCGGTACGGTCCGCCGCCTCCGCCCTCCGATCCGGTTGGCGCAGGTTGCCCGGAGGGGCCCGTGGGCGTCTTCGCGCGCTGCGAGGGGCGAACGCGCTCCCGCCGTTCAGGCGGTCAGAACGCGGCGGTAGGTCGCCCACATCGCGTCGAGGGCATCGGGAATGATCCGTACCTGCCCGATCGTCGCCATGAAGTTCGTGTCGCCGTTCCAGCGGGGCAGGATGTGGGCGTGGACATGCTCGGGGAGTCCCGCGCCGGCGGCCCGGCCCTGGTTGATCCCCATGTTGATCCCCTGCGGCTCGAGGGCTCGCTGGACGAGATCCATGGCCCGCTCGACAAGCGCCCAGAACGCCGCTCGCTCGGCCGGGTCGTACTCCGCGAGGCTCGGCCGCGGACGCCCGAGGGCGACGAGGAGATGCCCGTTCACATAGGGGTAGCGGTTGAGGAGGATCATCCCGTGGTCGTCGCGAAAGACGACGAGCGACGCCTCGTCGCGTTCGGGATGGGCCCAGTAGTCGGCGAGGAAGTTGGTGTTGCCCTTCGGCGATGAGCCGCCCGCGGTCGCTTCCGCGGCCTGTCGCTCGAGGTCGCGGAGGTATGTCATCCGCCAAGGGGCCCAGAGTGCGTCGTGCAGCATGGGTGGTGATCCGATTCGATGGACGCTACCGACGCGGTTCGTCCTCTGGATGCAGCGTAAACCAACGGCGCCGCGGCGATGCGCTTTCCACGCCGCGGACCTCGATCGGAATGGTGATGTCACCGGTCCACGCCCGCGTGTAGGGAATGGCTGTGACGCCCGGCCCGCGCATCGTCGCGAGGGCGCGAAGGGCGATCTCGGGACGGCCACGCACGCGCATCGTCCACGCTGCGCTTGGCGTCGGCGACGGTTCGCCCTCGGTCACCACAGCGCTCTCGGCGAAGAGCGCGTCGAGTCCCTCGGCATCCTCGAACAGGATCTCCCATCGGGTGAGCTGAACGCCACCGCCGGCTGGCCACCACATTTCCGAGCGGCGGCGGAGCCGGTCCCCCTCGCGGACCTCGATGTCGAGGCCGATGAGCATCCCGCGCATCGACTCCTCGTTCGTCCGCCCCGGATCGAAGCGAAGTCCGAGGCGCCGCCAGCCGCTCCGCCACGCGACGACGCCAGCGCTGAAGACGCTGCGGATCGCCTCGTCGGTTGCGGCGTCGGTGACGGCTTCGAGCTCGACCGCGTTCGCTCGACGGACGGTGAGCGTCTCGGTCGTGCGCCACGCGTCACCCCATGGTGCTTCGGGGTCGCGGGTGCCGTCGGGGCGCGTCGCCCGTGTCTCGACGGTGATCTCGATGCGACGGGTGATCTCGCCTTCGCCGTCGCCGTTGCCTTCGCCTTCGCCTTCCGGCGCTTGCTTCGCCCCGAGCGGCGCGAGCGTCACCTGATAGGCCGGTGCGGCCTGTCCGCCCGAATCGAGGCCGATGGTTCGGACCGTTCCGTCATCGAGGTCCCGCACCGTCACCCGCGCGTAGGTGGTCGGCGGCCACCATTCATCGAGGAGGATTTCGGTGCGCAGCGGCTGGTCGGCGGGCCAGGCCGCTGGGGCCCGCACCTGCACGCGCGGCGGCAGCGCACGAAAGCGCGGAAAGGCCACCTGATAGGGATCGTCGGCCGGCGCCGCCGAGCCTTCGACCTCGGTGATGAACTGGGCCCGAAGATCCGCTTCCAGGGCATGCGTCGCGACGAGCACGAGGAGCTCGCCGTAGCGGGTCTCCCATGCCGGCGAGACAGGGCGTGCGTCGGTGTCACCCTCGACGATGCGATCGACGAGTCGGGTGACATCATGCGCCGAGAGCTCCTTTCGCATGACCCGCGCAGCGAGGGCCTCGCGAATCCGATCCGGCGCGTTCGGCTGCGTGCTCGACAGCGGCAGGGCCCGGAGAAGAAGCCAGTTCGGGGCGAAGTCGAAGAGGCTCTGTCCGGTGACCGCGAGCCGCACCGAGAACGCCGAAGCGAAGAGCGCAACGAGAAGGAGCGCAGCCGAGGCGTAGCGTCGGCGGGTGCGGAAGAAGTCGCTCTCCTTCCGCACGGCGTGGCCGCACTCCGGACAGCGCAGGCCCGGCGTCTCATGCAGGTTGTGCCAGCACTTCGGGCATCGCCGTCGACCGCGCGAGCGATCGGCGAAGAGCGCTCGCCAGATCAGGATCAGGAAGGTCGCCGCGACCAGTCCGACGAGAAGCCACGAGAGGGCGAGGATCGGATCGAACGCGATGCCCATGCGATGACCAACTCGGTGCCCAAGCCGACAATCGGACGCGGGCCCTTATCGATAGCGAATCCAGCGCAGCAGCTCGAGCGGCGTCGGCGGCTTCCCCTGCATGAGGACGCCGATGCGGAAGATGCGGGCGCCGGCCCACATCATCACGAACATCGAGCCGAAGCCGACGACAAGCGAGAGGATCACCTGCCACATCGCGATCGGCTCGGTGCCGGCGAGGCGGAGGATCATGACGAAGGGAATCGCGGGCGGGATGAAGCTCGAGACCGTCGCGAGCATGCCGTTCGGGCTGTCGGAGATCGGCAGCCAGAGGATCATCGGCAGCATGAGAATGAGCATCGCCGGCGTGACGAGGGCCTGGGCCTCGCGAAGGTCACTGACGGCGCTGCCGACCGCGGCCATGATCGTCGCGATCATGAAGTAGGCCATCACGAAGTAGAGAACGAGATAGCCGATGAGCTGCGGCTGGATGAGATCGGCCATCGAGAGGGCGGCGAGGCCCCAGAAGGCGACGGCGCCGTAGATTACGATGATCAGGGCGCTCACGAGCGCCTGGCCGAGAATCTTGCCGACGAGAAGCTGCATCGGACTCACCGCCGAGAGCAGGACCTCCATGACCTTGTTCGACTTCTCCTCGATCGTCGTGGTCAGGAGATATTGACCGCTCGAGAAGGTCGCGATCCAGATCAGCGTCATGAACGCGATCGGCACCAGCATGCGGGCGTCGCCCCGTTCCTTCGCCGTCCCGCCGCCGCGCGTGACGCGCTCGGTGTTGATGTCGGGCGACTTCAGGATCGCGGTGAGCTGGGTGTAGTCGCCGCCGGTGTTCGTGACGCGCGAGCGGACCGTCGCGTCGCGGAGGATGCGCGAGAAGAGCGAGGTGTGCTTCGGACTCGTCGTCGTCTGCACGAGCAGCTCGAGCTTCGCATCGCCGGGTTCGGTCGTGAGCAGTCGCTCATCGATGCGGGCGAAGGCGAGCAACTCACCCGAGCCGACCTGGCCGCGCAGGGCATCCGCAGCCGTCGGGTCCTTCTCGGCGACGATCTCGACCGAGATGGCTCCGGACTCCTCGGCGAGCTGGGCGATGCCGGTGAGGTCGCCCTTCGAGGCCTGTTCGATCCCCTTGACCGCGTCGCTGATCCCCGAGGCGGCCTTGCGGTCGCGAAGGGCCTCGAACTGGCGCGAGGCCTCGGCGGCGACCAGACCCGAGGGGTCGAGCACGGCGATCTTGCCGGTGAGTGGCGGCGGTTCGCGGCTGAGGAAGAGCGGCGAGATCGCGATGATGCCCCAGATCACGAGCGGCAGGATGACGGCGCCGAAGAGGAACGCCTTCGTCAGGGCGGTGTGCTTGAACTCGCGCCACGCGACGGCGAAGACCTTCGCTGCGGGCGTCGAGCGGGCGCCCGCTTCCTGGGGCGGTCGGGCTGGTGAGGTGCGCTCCGTCATGATCTGGCTCCGGCGTTGGGCATGATCGACAGGTCGGGGGCAGCGCCGCCCGTCGCGTTCACGAGGGCGATGAAGATGTCGTTGAGGGTCGGTCGACGCAGCTCGATCAGCCGCGCCGCGTGACGGGTGAGGATCGTCCGCATGACCGACTGCGGATCGTGACCCTCCTCGGTCTCGACGAGGAAGGCCGTGTGCGGGCCGTCCATCGGCGTCACCGAGCTCGCCCCTTCGATCGACGCGAGGTCGCTCGTCGTGAGCGATTCGTCGACGGGCTCAAAGCGGATCTCGCGCGGCTCGAACTGGGCCCGCACCTCGGAGAGCGTCGCATCAAGCAGCTTCGTGCCGTGGTTGATCAGGACGACACGGTCGCAGAGCGCTTCCGCGGTGTACATCTGGTGCGTCGAGAAGACGATCGTCTTGCCGGCGCGGTTGAGATCCTGGATCACGCCGGTGAGGAGTTGCGTGTTGACCGGATCGAGACCGGAGAAGGGCTCGTCGAGGATGAGCAGTTCCGGGTCGTGAATCACCGAGGCGATGAACTGGACCTTCTGCTGCATGCCCTTCGAGAGCTCGTGGCACTTCTGCTTCGAGACGCCGCGCAACTCCAGACGCTCGAGCCACCAGCTCGCGCTGGCGTGGGCAGCGGCGCCGGTGAGTCCCTTGAGCTTGCCCATGTAGATGAGAAACTCGCCGACCTTCATCGTGCGATAGAGGCCGCGTTCCTCGGGCAGGTAGCCGATGCGATCCTTGTTCGCGAGGGCGCTGTCCTTCAGCACCCGCACGGAACCGGAGTCGGGGTAGATGATCGACATGATCATCCGGATCGTCGTGCTCTTGCCGGCGCCGTTCGGGCCGAGGAAGCCGCAGAGCGACCCCTTCGGCACATGCAGTTCAAGCCCTGCGACCGCTCGCTTGGGGCCGAAGCGCTTCTCCACGCCGACGAGCGAAATCGCCGCGTCGTGCGGGGACGCCGGGCGGATCATGTTCGGAAAGGAATGCTGGGCACCCGAGAGCCCGGTCGCCATGGTCGCCATAGGTGGCCAAGGATAGCGGGCCGGGAGACCGGCGTTGCGGAATGTGACGAAAAATCAGCGGTTCGCGCCGGCGCCGGGCGTACCGGTCTGCTTCGCCCGAAGCGCCGCGTCCTCGGCGAGCTTCTGCACCGCGGGCGGCGGGGCGAAGTGGGCGGCGTCAAGCGTGTTGATCTCGAAGTTCGCGAAGGTGCCGACCGCGCGGCGCCCGCTTTCGATCGTCTCGATCGCCTTGGCCACGCGCAGCGTTTCCTTCGAGCCAGCCGCGGTCGTGAAGGGGACCTCCTGCCACTCGGTCACCTGCATCGACATCGTGACTTCGCCGCGCACCGTCTTCTGCGTCTGCTTGAGTGCGGTGAAGAGCCCGTTCGACTTTGCGAAGAATCCCGTCACCGGCTCGCCGGCCTTCGAACGCATCGACACCGTCCAGCATTCGACGCCGCCGATCGTCTCGCTCCCGTCGACGGACTTCAGTTCGAAGAGGCTCGTCGGCGAGCGGAAGAGTCCCTGAAAGTCCATCCCGCGGCTGAGTCCCGCCCGGACCTCCTCCGAGAGGAGGTTCGGCTGGCCGGTCGCCGGATCGGTCGCCCAGGCGATCGTGCCGTCGCAGGCCGTCTCCCAGCGCCGTCCCTGCGTCGCGTAGCTGATGCGCGAGCGATCGGGGGCCATCGTCGCGACATCGATCTCGAGCACGCCGAGCCCGGAGTCGAGCGTGCCCTTCGAACGCATCGAGAGGATGCCGTCGATCGCAGCCTTGCCGCCCATCGCCGCCGTGTGACGGGCGAGAAGCTCGTCGATCGAGGGGAGGGCCGCGCTGGTTGCGGAGGCTGCGGTGGGCGCTGCGCTCTCCTGCGGTGCGGCGAGCGCGACGGAGGCAGCGACAAGGCAACCCGACAGCGTGAGCGCGCGGGCAACGACGAGCATGGTCTGATGCATGGGGAGCAACCTTCGATCGCGACGATGGTGCGTCGCGGTATGGCCGAAACGAGCGTTACTTCGCGGGCGCGGCGGGGGTGGTGCCGGAGGCCGGCTTCGTGTCTGCCGGCTTCGTGTCCGCGGGCTTCGCGTCCGCCGGCTTCGCGTCCTTCGACTTCGCAGCCTCATCCGCGAGGGCCTTGATCGCCGGCGGCAGGGCGAACTCGGTCTCGGCGATCGGATCGAAGCTCATGGCCTCGACGGTGACGAGCGTGGTGACGCCCATCGCCACCATCTCCGTCTTCGCGGGCAGGGTGACCTTGCCCTTCGGTCCGTCGAACGCGCGGAACTCGAGCACGGTGGTCTTCGCCGGCACGCTGCCGCGGATCGTGTCCATCGACATCTTCATGCCGGTGATGAGCGAGCTCGCCTTATCAATAAAAATGGTCGCCGAGCGTTCCTTGCTGGTCAGTTCGATTTCATAGGCCGGCTTGTCCGCCCAGGTCGTCTCGCCCACCACGGTGGCCTTCTCGAAGAGGCTCGCGATCGAGGTCTGCCGGGCGAGGCTCGAGTCCATGCGAAGCTGCTCGAGTTCCTTGCCTTCGAGGAGTCGCGGTCCCATCGTCGGATCGACCGACCAGCCGACCGTTCCGTCATATCCGGTCGAGATCGCCCCGAGTCCCTCGAGCGTCACCGTCGTGACGACCTTGCCCGCATCGCTCATGCGGCTCACGCTCGTGCCCTTGAGACCGACGCCGACGAACTCCATCGTGCTCGTCGAGGTCATCTGCTTGACCGCCTCGAACGCTTCCTTCCCGCCGCGGGCGGCGAGTTCCTTCGCGAGCAGTTCCTCAGCGGTCGGCAGCGCGGCCGCGGGAGCTGCGGGCTTCGTTGCCGGCGCCGCGGCCGGCGGGGTCGCGGCGGGCGCTTGGGCGAAGGCAACGGGGAGAACGGTCGCGAGGGCGAGCGAGGCGACGAGAGCGAATCGGGTGTTCTTCATGGGAAGCTCGAAGGCAAGTCGAGTGTGGCGGGGGGGGGGCGCGATCACGAGGAGAGTTGGCTCAGGAGGAGGGCTGGTCCGCCGAGCGGCGATGCTGTTCAGCGATCCAGCGTAGTGCCGCGGCGAGGACCGGGTCCGGCTCGCGGGCGAGAAGTTCCGCCGTCAGGGTGACGGGCAGATCGGGGACGACCCCATGCCCCTCGATGCGATTCCCCTCCGGCGTCAAGAAGTCGGCGACGGCGAACTGGAGCACATCGCCGTTCGGGAGCTTCGTCGCCATCGAGGGAAGGGCCGCACCGGCGGTCGTCTGTCCGATCACCACGGCACGGCCGAGTTCTTGGAGCCCGGCGGCGAAGATTTCGCTTGTGCTCGCGCTGAGCGGATCGACCAGGATCGCCAGCGGACCGGCATATGGCTTCACGAGGCGGCCGTCCGCCGTTGCCCGACGCGGGTTCACGAGAAAATCGATGAAACCCTCACGGTTGGTCATCCGTCCGAGGCTTTTCGCCTGGGTGAAGAAATGGCCGCCGATGCCCATCGCCATCGCCCCGAGTCCGCCGGGGTTGCCGCGGAGGTCCAGAATCATCCCATCCGCCCCGCGAAATCGATCGATTGCGGCGTCGAGTCCGGCTGCCGCCGGGAGCATCCAGATGTTGAAGGCGATGAGGCCGACGCTCGGCGGCAGCGGCTGTTCGGTGACGCCGGCGGCGCCGAACTCATCGCTCGCGATCGCTCGGGCGTGCACGACGGTTTCGAAGGGAGGCAGGTTGCCGAAGCGGACGACCTCGCCGCCGACCGCCTCGGCGGTGATCGCCACGGTTCGCTCGACGCCGGCGGGATCGATCCCGGTCAGTTCGACGCGCTCGCCGGGCGCGGCGTGGACGCGATGGGCTGCGGCCGTCTCGGTCGCGTAGCGCAGCATCGCGTTCGCGGCCTGATCCGCCGATCCGCCCTTCGGCGCTCGGAGCGCTTCACCCTGCACCGCGGTGATGCGCCATCCTGCACCGAGTCCGGCTCGCGCCGCTGGCCCATCTGGCCGCGGCGCAACCGTCATGATCGAACCATCGACGAGCCGGAAGAGGATGCCGAGATCGCCTCCGGAGCCGGTCCCGCCATCCGTTTCGCTCGCTTCCGCGTCTGCTGCGTCGACATCGAGATCGCGTGGGATGATCCCGAAGTGCGACTGTCCCAGCCGGGCGATCATCGCCCCGAGCTCGGCCCGCAGCGCCGGCTCGTTCGTGATGCGCTCGACCTTCGGACGGAACTCCTCCCGCACCGCGCTCCAGTCGACGCCGTTGTGCGTCGCGTCGAAGTGCCGTTCCGCGATCGTCGACCAGACGACATCGAAGGTCTCGAGAGCGAGTTCCTGGCTGATCGGTTGGCTCGCCTCGATCGCCGCGTGCCGCTCGCTGGCCGGCGCGGCGGAGGGGCGACTCGCACAACCGACGGTGGCGATGAGCGAGGCGAGGGCGAGGGGCAGGAGGACCCTGCGGCGGGTTGTCATGGTGGAAGGCCGGTGGAAGAGCTGGCGCGGGGTGTCGGCCCGCTGCTCCTGAGGGAGCGAAGGGGAAATCGCCGACGCCCCGTCGTGGGACGGCGGATGCTACCGGCACGGGGGCTCCTGGTCGCTTCATCCGTTCAGCCGGATGAACGGTTGAAGCGTCTGGCGTTCCCCTTTACAGTGCCCGCATGGCTTCTCTCCTCAGCGCGCTCGAACGGCGGGTCCTCCTCATCGACGGGGCGATGGGCACCTCCATTCATGCCTGTCCAGATTGCCGGCCGGAGGACTACCTCGGCCGCGACAACTGCACCGACATCCTCGTGCGCAGCCGTCCGGACATCATCCAGCGGATCCACGAGAGCTTTCTCGCCGTCGGCGCGGACTGCGTCGAGACGGACACCTTCGGAGCGAACAAGCTCGTCGGCGCCGAGTTCGACGAGGAGATGGTGCGCTGGACCTACGACCTCAATCGGCGCGGCGCCGAAGTCGCCCGCGCAGCCTGCGAGCGCTACGCGACGCCCGACCGTCCGCGCTTCGTGCTTGGATCGATGGGCCCGGGAACGAAGCTCCTCTCGCTCGGCAACACCACCTGGGAAGCGATGCTCGACAGCTATCGCGAGCAGGCCCGCGGCCTGATCGACGGCGGGGCGGACGGCCTTCTCATCGAGACCTGCCAGGACCTGTTGCAGGTGAAGTGCGCGATCAACGCCTGCCTCGATGCGATCGAGCATGCGAAGCGCAGCGTGCGCGACATCCCGATCCTCGTCTCGGTCACGATGGAGACGACGGGCACGATGCTCCTCGGCTCGGACATCACCGCGGTCGTGAACGCGCTCAAGCCTTTCCCGATCGCCTCGCTCGGCCTCAACTGCGCGACCGGTCCGACCGAGATGGCCGAGCATCTCGCGTATCTCTCGAAGCACTGGGATCGTCCGCTCTCGGTCGTGCCGAACGCGGGACTGCCGGTGCTCGTCGAGGGCCGCACCGAATATCCGCTGCGCCCGAAGCCCTTCGGCGAGGCGATGCGACGATTCGTCGAGGAATTCAAGGCCGGCATCGTCGGCGGCTGCTGCGGCACGACGCCCGAGCACATCGCGGCGCTCAGCGAGATCGTGCGCGACCGGCCGAAGGCCCAGCGCGTCATCGAGCCGCTGCGCCCCGGCTGCTCGAGCCTCTACTCCGCCGTCGAGTTCGTGCAGGACAACTCGTTCCTCATCGTCGCCGAGCGCACCAACGCCAACGGCAGCCGCAAATTCAAGCGCCTGCTCGATGAGGAGAACTGGGACGGGCTCGTCTCGATGGCGAAGGAGGAGATGCGCGACGGTTCGCACCTGCTTGATGTCTGCGTCGACTTCGTCGGCCGCAACGGCGCGAAGGACATGGCGGAGGTCGTCTCGCGCTATGTGCGCCAGGTGAACGCGCCGCTCATGCTCGACTCGACGCAGGCCGATGTGATCGAGGCCGGTCTCAAGCGCGCCGGCGGGCGATGCATCGTCAACTCGATCAATCTCGAGGACGGCGAGCGTCGGCTCGACGAGATCTGCCCGCTCCTCCGCCGCTACGGCGCTGCCTGCGTCGCCCTCACGATCGACGAGGATCCCGTCGCGGGCATGGCCAAGACGGCGGCCCGCAAGCTCGAAATCGCTGCGCGGATCCACGATCTCTACACGCGGAAGTGGGGACTCGACGAGCAGGATCTCCTCTTCGATCCGCTCACCTTCACGATCGCCACCGGCAACGAGGATGACCGGCGTCTCGGCCTCGAGACGCTTGAGGGCATCAAGCTCATCGCCGAGCGATTCCCCGCCTGCGGCATCATCCTGGGGCTCTCGAACATCAGCTTCGGCCTGAAGGCCTCGGCGCGAGCGGTGCTCAACTCGGTCTTTCTCGACGAGGCCCGCGAGCGCGGGCTCACCGCGGCGATCGTGCACGCGAGCAAGATTCTTCCGCGCAGCCGCATTCCCGAGGAACATTGGGAAGCGGCCCGCTGGCTCATCTTCGACCTGCGCGGCGAGCGTCGCCCGGCGGGCATGCCGGAGAACTTCGATCCGCTGCTGCATTTCATTTCGCTCTTCCCCGACGGCGAAGAGCACGCCAAGGTCGACCGCTCGGCGTCACTCACCCTCGAGGAGCGGCTTCAGGCCCACATCGTCGACGGCGAGGATCGCGATCTCGAGCGGACGCTCGACGAGGCGCTCACGCGCTACGAGCCGCTCGCGATCATCAACGACCATCTCCTCACCGGCATGAAGACGGTCGGCGACCTCTTCGGCTCGGGCAAGATGCAGTTGCCCTTCGTGCTCCAGAGCGCGACGGTGATGAAGAAGGCGGTGGCGCTGCTCCAGCCGCACATGCAGAAGACCGGCGCGACCGGCAAGCCGAAGGCGAAGGTCGTCCTCGCGACGGTCGCCGGCGATGTGCATGACATCGGAAAGAACCTCGTCGACATCATTCTTTCGAATAATGGATACGAGGTCCACAACATCGGCATCAAGCAGTCGCTCCAGCAGATCCTCGACGCGTGGCGATCGACCGGCGCCGACGCGATCGGGATGAGCGGACTGCTGGTGAAGAGCGTGACGGTCATGGAGCAGAACCTCCATGAGATGAACACCCTCGGCATCACTGTTCCCGTCATGTTGGGCGGCGCGGCTCTCACGCGGCACTACGCCGAGGGACACTTGCGCGGCATCTACAACGGAAAGTTGTATTACGGCCGCGACGCCTTTGAGGGGCTTGCGGTGTGCGACGCGCTCGCGAGCGGTTCGCTCGCCTCGATCGATCAGGCGATCGACGAGCGGCTCGGCAAGCGGGCCGCGGTCGACGCGAAGGTCGGTCAGCGACTCGAGCCGGCGCTGGCCGCGAAGGACTGCCGACCGACCGGGGTGCTCGAGCGTTCCGAGACGCGCCTCGATGTCGAGGTGCCGAAGCCGCCCTTCTGGGGCGATCGGCTCGTCGAGTCGATCGATCTCGACGAGATCTATCCCTTCATCAACACCATCGCCCTCTTCCGAGGACAGTGGGGCTTCAAGAAGGGATCGATGCCGGAGGAGGAATACGAGCGCGTCATGCGCGACACGGTCGAGCCGACCTTTGAGCGCATGAAGGAACTCTGCAAGCGCGAGCGGATCCTGCGGCCGCAGGTCGTCTACGGCTTCTATCCCTGCAACAGCGTGGGCGAGGATCTCGTCATCTACGACCCCGTGGATCATGATCGCGAAATTGAACGCTTCACCTTCCCGCGGCAACGCTCGCGCGGACGGCTCTGCATCAGCGACTTCTTCCGCCCGGCCGACGAGCGCGGCTCGTCCGGCGAGCGCGATGTCGTCGCGTTCCACTGCGTCACGATGGGCATCGAGGTGAGCCATCGGGCGCGGCAGCTCTTCGAGCGCAACGAGTACACCGAGTATCTGTATATGCACGGCATGGGCGTCGAGTGCGCCGAGGCCCTCGCGGAACTCTGGCACAAGCGCATCCGCGCCGAACTCGGCATCGGCCACGAGGACTCGCCGGTGGTGCGCGAGCTCTTCACCCAGCACTATCGCGGCAGCCGCTACTCGTTCGGCTATCCCGCCTGCCCGGACATGAGCGACCAGGAGAAGCTCTTCCGCCTGCTCAAGCCCGAGCGCATCGGCTGCATCCTCACCGAGAACTGGCAGATCGATCCCGAGCAGTCGACGAGCGCGATCATCGTGCATCATCCGGAGGCGAAGTATTTTTCGGTGTGACGCCGTCGATCCCCGGGTACGCTCCCGTCCATGGGTTCACTCGTCATCGCCGTCTATCGTCCGAAGAAGGGGAAGTCGAAGGCTCTGCTCGAACTCGTTCGGACGCATGTTCCGACGCTTCGCGAGCTCGGTCTGGTGACGGCCCGGGCGCCGATCGTCGGCAAGGCAGGCGACGGGTCGATCGTCGAGATCTTCGAATGGACCTCGCCCGAGGCGATCGATCGCGCCCATCACGACAAGACGGTGCAGCGGCTCTGGAAGCGATTCAACGCGGTGAGCGAGTATGTCGCGCTCGACGCCTTGGCCGAAAGCAGCCATCCGTTCCCGGCGCTCGAGCCGATCGACATGCCCTCGCAGCCGGGCTCGATCGACTGGATCGACATGACCGTGCCCGATGCGCCGGCCGGGGCGACGAAGGTGCGGCGCTTCTACGAGAAGGTCGTCGGTCTCGGGGTGATGCCCGTGCCGATGGGTGCGTACGAGGACTTCTGCATGATCGCCGGCGACGGACGGGTCACGAGCGGCATCTGCCACGGCCGCGGCGCGAACGCCGATGTGCCGGGCGGTTGGCTTCCGTACATGACCGTCGCGAGCCTCGCGAAGAGCCTCGCAGCGGCGCGGAAGGCCGGCGGCACGGTCGTCGGCAAGCCGCGCTCCGCCGGCGGCGGCAAGTTCGCGATCGTCCGCGATCCGGGCGGCGCCCATGTCGGACTCTTCGAGTACCCGAAGAAGCGCACCTGATTGCCGTCTGGCTTCGGACATCCAGCCGCTGCGCCGCTCTCCGCGGGCCGCCTCGCTCGCGCCGGGCCTGTACCCCGTTTGACCCTCTTCCCGGCTCCCGATACCGTCCACAGTTCGGGCGAACGACGCCGAGATTTTCTCCCTCGTCCGCTTTCTTCCCCAGCAGTTCGAAACGCACAGCACCCATGACCGGACCCCTCCATCAGGACGCCTTCGAAGCCCGCCGCCTTGGACTCGAGGAGGAGTACTTCCGCAGCCGCGACTCCCAGCTCGTCGGCAAGCTGAAGGGGGTCTTCAACGCCGGCGTCTCGAAGGAGGAGCTGCGACAGGCCACCGGGATCTCCGACGAGAGCGTGCTCGATCGTCTGGTTGGGGCGAATGTCCGTGGCGAGATGCTCGTGGCGTTCAAGCTCTATCCGCTCGTCGAGATCGCGTGGGCCGACGGGCATGTGGACCGCGACGAGCGCAACGCAGTCATCGACGCCGCGATCAAGTCCGGCGTTCCGCGCGACGCCGAGACGATCAAGCACCTCAACGATTGGCTCTCCCGCGGTCCGACCGATGAGATGCGGAAGGTCTGGCGGATGTACGCCGCGCAGCTCAAGTCGAAGCTCACCGCCGAGGAACTCGCGGTCTTCCGGAAGGATCTCATGAGCTACGCCCACCATGTCGCTGAGTCGAGCGGCGGCATCCTCGGCTTCGTCTGGCAGACGAGCCCGGCCGAGCGGGCGGTCATCGACGAGCTGACGAAGCTTCTTTCCTGATTGCCGACGAAGCGGGGGCCGCGGACACGGGCTTTGCCGTTCCGTTCGCGGTACCGGATGACCGGAAGAGCGTGATCACCATCACGCCCGCCAGAATGAGCCCGCAGGCCATCGCCTGGGTCGCTGTGAAGCGCTCGCCGTTCAGGGCCATGCCGATGAGGAGAGCGACGATCGGATTGACATACGCATAGGTCCCGACCTTCGCCGCGCTCACATGCTGGAGGAGCCAGATGTACGCGGTAAAGCCGCAGAGCGAGCCGAAGACGATCAGATAGCCCCACGAGAGCCAGAAGCCTGCGTCGAGTTCGCTCACCCGGACCGAACTCCAGGACTCGAAGCATGGGCTGACGACGAGAAGGATCGCTCCGCCGGCGAGCATCTGCATTGCGCAGGCGGTCACCGGCGAGGCGGCCCGCGCTGCGGTGCGTCCCCAGATCGAGCCGAAGGCCCAGCCGATCGTGGCGACGATGTTGATGAGGATGCCGATGAGGTCGAGTTGCCCCTCGCCGCCGCCGTCGGCGAGCTTCAGCGTCGCGATGCCGGCGACGCCGAAGGCAATGCCGAGGAAGACGGCGTTGCTCGGTCGTCGCCCGCGCTGCTGCGCCCAGTCGAAGAGGACGAGCCACATCGGCGTCAGCGCGACGATCACCGCCGAGATCCCGGTCGGGATGCGCTGCACCGCGATGGCCACGCCGCCGTTGCCGATGAGCATGAGACCGACGCCGACAATGGCCGCCGCTCCCCAGGTGCGTTTGGTGAAGTCGCCGCGACGGAGCGCTCCGGAGATCCAGCACCACGCGAGCAGAATGCTGCCGGCGACGAGGAATCGCGTTCCGGCCATGAGAAGCGGCGGGACCGACTTGCCCGCGAGCTGGATCGCGTAATAGGTCGACCCCCAAATTGTGTAAAGGGCCGCGAACGCGAGGAAAACCTTGGTGGCGAAGTGGCGGGTCAGATGGTCAGTGGGCACCGGGCGGTCTCGGGGGAAGCGGCGAGTGTAGCGCGAAGCGGGGAGCGCCGTCGGCGACTGCTCGCTTGTTTTCGGTCCATCTCGAGCCTGAAGATCGCGCGAAGATCATCAGTTGATCCGAGAAGACGGCTTGACAAGCGACGCGTCCCGCGTCATGGTGCGGGCATGACCTGCCAGACGCAGTGTTGTCGACGCTCCTGTTGTTGTCGCACGGATTCGTGCGGCTTCCGCTGTCGACATCGCAGCGTCCGGCCCGCCGCGAACACCCTCCACGGGTGTCGTGTGCTGGAGACAGGTGCCCCGAAGGGGACCTGACCGCGCCCGAGGGAAACTCTCCCCTGAGCGGCAAACAAGGACGAACTGGCGTGCGACCCGCGGAACCCGCGGGTCGCTGTGTTTTTCGCCGCGCGCGAGGTTGCGCGCGGCCTCTGTGGACACCACGAGCCAACTCCAGTGCAGCTTCCCTTGCACCCGACAAAGACTGATTCTCCGGCCGCGAACGGCGCAGCGGCGGCAACCCGCACCCCGCAGGAGGTCATCAGTTGGGCCTTCGCGCGCTTCTCGCATCGCCGCCTCGTCGTGACGACGGCCTTCGGCATGGAGGGATGTGCGCTCGTCGACATGATCGCCTCCTTCGGCATCGCGACCGAGATCACCTATCTCGACACGCACTTTCTCTTTCCGGAGACGCTCGAACTGCGCGATCGGCTTGCCCGCCGCTATCCGCGGCTCGCCTTCGTCAATCGCGGCACGACGATGACGCCCGACGAACAGGCCCTCCTGCACGGTGATCGGCTCTGGCTCAGCGATCCCGATCGCTGCTGCGGCATCCGAAAGATCGAGCCGATGCGCGCGGTGCTCGCCGGCGCGGACGCGTGGATGACCGCCATTCGTCGCGACCAGTCCGAAGCGCGAGCCCACATCGAAACGATCGTCTGGGACTCCTCCTTCGAACTCGTCAAGATCAGCCCGCTCATCGCCTGGTCGCGGGCCGAGGTCTACGCGTATGTCCGCGATCGTGGCGTGCCGATCAGCCCGCTGCACGAGCGCGGCTATCCGACTTTCGGCTGTACGCACTGCACGCGGCCCGTCGAGGGCGCTGGACCGGCGGACTATTCGCGCGAGGGGCGCTGGGCGGGATCGGGCAAGACCGAATGCGGGCTCCATGTCGATCCGACGACGGGCGTGCTGACGCGAGCGGCATCACCGGTCCCGGCAAACGCAGCGCCGGCGGAAGCGACAGGGAAGGAACACTGACCATGGAATCGAACGAATCACGCCCCGAACCCTCGAAGGTCGAGCTCGCCAAGCTCGCGAGCGATCGCCTGCGCGGCACGATCGCGCCGACGCTCGCCGACGCCGAGACGACCGGATTCGGCGAGGACGACAAGCAACTGCTGAAGTTTCATGGCATCTATCAGCAGGACGATCGCGACGCCCGGCGCGGCGCGGTCGAGAAGAGCTACTCGATGATGGTGCGCTTGCGCATTCCGGGTGGCGCACTCACCTCCGATCAGTGGCTCGAACTCGATCGGCTCGCCGATCTCGTCGGACATGGATCGCTTCGCCTGACCACGCGACAGAGCGTGCAGTATCACGGCGTCGCCAAGGGCGACTTGAAGGAACTCATGCGCGGCATCAACGCGTGCCTCTTGAGCACGCTCTCGGCCTGCGGCGATGTGCAGCGGAATGTGATGGCGCCGCCGGCGCCTTTCGCGACCGAGGCGCATCGCGCCGTCCAGCGGCTCGCCCACGATCTCGCGATGGCGCTCTCCCCTGCGACGGGCGCCTACGCCGAGATCTGGCTCGATGGCGAGCGCGTCGCGGCGAGCGCCGAGGAGGAGGAGCCCTTCTACGGCGAACGCTATCTGCCGAGGAAGTTCAAGACGGGCATCGCTTTGGAGGATGACAACTCGGTCGATATCTATACATACGACTGTGGACTCATCGGCATCGTGCGCGACGGTCGGATCGAGCGCTACAACCTCGTCGTCGGCGGCGGGCTCGGCATGACCCACAACAAGGCCGACACCTTCGCCCGCATCGCCACGCCGATCGCGTCGATCGCTCCCGACCATCCGATCGAGACGGTGAGCGCCGTCGCGGCGATCTTCCGTGATCACGGCAACCGCAGCGATCGCCGCCATGCCCGACTGAAGTACCTCATCGAAAGCTGGGGCGTCGAGCGATTCGTGGCCGAGCTCAGGGCCCGCTGCTCGTGGCCGATCGATCCGGTCGCGCCGATGCGGCCGGCACGGGAGCTCGATCACATCGGTCGCCATCAGCAGGGAGACGGCCGCGAGTTCTACGGCGTCTTCGTCGAGAACGGACGGCTGAGCGACGGACCGGGCCCGCGCTATCGCAGCGCGTTTCGGCGCATCGCAGCGGAACTCAGGCCCGGCATTCGACTGACGCCGATGCAGAGCCTGCTCTTCTGCGACCTGTTGCCAGCGGAGACGGACCGGCTCATCGCGATCCTGCGCGAGCATGGCGTGCCGCTCGTCGAGGAGTTGAGTCACGCGCGACGCTGGTCGATGGCCTGCGTCGCGCTTCCGACCTGCGGACTGGCCCTCACCGACGCTGAACGGGCGATGCCCGCGGTGATCGATACCCTCGAGCGCGAGCTCGATCGGCTCGGCGTCGGTGACCAGCCGCTCACGATCCGAATGACTGGCTGCCCGAACGGATGCGCCCGACCCTACAACGCGGACATCGCCTTCGTCGGCCGAAAGCCCGGCGTCTATCACATCTTCGTCGGCGGCGGGCTCGGCGGCGATCGCCTCGCCGATCTCTATGCGGCGGATATCCCGGTCGAGCGCTTCGTGGCCGAGCTCGCGCCGCTTCTCCATCGATATGCGGCGGAGCGTAGACCCGACGAGCAGATCGGCGATTTCTATCGAAGGATCGTGCCGTCGGCGGCGCCGCGCACGCTCCTGACCGGCCGTGAGACGCCGACCGCTCCGCTCGTGCAGCTCTCGATCGCAGCTCGGCCGGATGGCGCGGAGGCGAGGCCATGATCGAACGCCTGTGCGTCCTCCGATTGGAAGCGGCCTCGGCCGATGCGATGCGCCGCGCTGTGGCCGCGGACGCGTCGTTTCGCCGCCGGGCGTGCGAGGCGCTCCAGGCGAGGCTCGCGCCGCTGAAGGTCGAGGCGATGCTCCTCGCGACCTGCGAGCGGGTCGAGGTACCACTCTTCCGCGCCCGCGACCCGTCGACGGGTGAGGGGCCGACGCTCGATGCGGCGGCGTCGGCAGTGCCCGAGGCCCTCGGTGCGCTCCTCGGCTCGCCGATTGCCATCGCCGACGCGTGGCAGGGAATCGCTGCACTTGAACGGCTCTTTCGCCTCGCAGCAGGGCTCGAGTCGCGGATCGTCGGCGAAGACCACATCCGCCGTCAGATGATCGATGCGCTCGCCCTTGCACGCACGAGCGGTCTGTGCGGCGCGCAGCTTGGACGACTCGCCGACCGGGCGCTCCACGCCGGTCGGCGGGTTCGCGCGGCGGGCGGTCTCGTCGGCAGTGGCGGAAGGCTTGGCGGCTCCTACGCCGACGCGACCATCCGTCTCGTGCAGGCGGCGGTCGCTGCGCACGCCACCGCGAGCCGGGCCATGGTCACGATCGTCGGCACGGGCATGATCGCTCGCGACATCGTCGACGGACTTGCGGCGAACGAGCGTTGCGCGATCGCGGTTCTCTCCCGTCATCGCGAGCGGGCCGAGGCAGCGTTCGCAGGACGGCCGATTCGCTTCCTGAATTGGGCCGACGGCAGGGGCGTGCATGACGCGCTCGCCGCGAGCGATGTCCTCATCGCAGCGACGACCTCGGCGCAGCCGATCGTTGTGGCATCACAGCATGGAGTCCGTCGCGTCGCGCCGCTCCTCATCGATCTCGGAGCGCCGCCCCTAATCGATCCGGCGCTTGCCGAGCACACGCGTCTCGTCACTCTGTCCGAACTCGGTCACGCCGAGGTTGAACGACGGGCGATCGAAGAGGCCGAGTCGATGCTTGCCTCGTCGCTCGCACGCCTCGTCGAGCGCATCGCTCCGACGGCCACGCTGGTCGCTGTGCATGGTGCCGGTGATGGCTCGGATGCGAATCGCCGCGCCGAGGAGCTCGGTGATCGCCTGCGGGCGACGCGGCCCGCTCGTGCGGTCGGCGTCGGCTTTCGCCGCGGAACGCCGGGATTTTCAGACGCCTGCGCGACCATCGCAACCCGTGCCGCAACGGTGACCGTCATTCCGCTCATGACGAGCGCCGGCTACTTCGCCCGCGAGGTGCTTCCCGCCGCGCTCGCCGCGCCTGCGAAAGTGGCCCGCGCAACCGTGCGCATCACAGCGCCGGTCGGCACGCTCGTCGCGCCGCGGATCGCGATCGCGGAACTGGCGATTGCGCGGACGGACATGGGCGACATCGGAAGGGTCATCGTCGTCGGCCATGGGACCGAACGCTCGGCGACGAGCGGCGCGAGCGCCCGTGCGCTTGCGGCGATGATTCGGCGCGAGCTTGTGCGACGATCGAAGCATCTTCCCGTCGAGACGGCCTTTCTCGATCAGGCGCCGCGCATCGATCTGGTCTGTGCGCGGCGATCCCCCGACGGTCGGCGCACGCTGCTCGTGCCCTTCCTCTGGGGCGGCGGCGGCCATGAACGACAGGATCTCTTCGAGGAGCTTCTCGCGGGTGATCCCTCGCTCGTCGCGATCGAGAGCTTCGGTCGATCGGATGCGGTGGCGGCTGCCGTCGACGCGCTCGACCGCGCGTATGCGCCGGGGCGGACGCTTCGCCTCGGTACGCGCGGGAGCCGGCTTGCGCTGCGACAGGCGGAGATCGCGGCGTGCGCGCTTCGCGCGGCCGGTCACGCGGTGCGCATCGTGACGATGTCGACCGCGGGCGATCGGGATCTCGAGCGGCCGATCGAGACCTTCGAGATGGAGGGGCCCTTCACCGACGACCTCGAGCGGGCGCTCGCCGAGGATCGCTGCGACATCGCCGTTCACAGCCTGAAGGATCTGCCGCTCGCCGTCGCGGTCGGAGCGCACGCCGAAGGGTTCGCGCTCACGCGGATCGCCGGCGTCCTGCCGCGGGCGTCGGCCGCCGAGTCGCTCGTCACCTTCGATGGCCGCCCGCTCGAAGGGCTCCCGCGCGGGGCCCGCGTCGGAACCAGTAGCGTTCGGCGCACGGCGCAGCTTCTCGCCCTGCGTCCGGATCTTCGTCCGGTCGGCATCCGCGGCGCGGTCGACGCCCGCATCGAGCAGGTGCGCGACGGGCGCTTCGAGGCAGCGGTGCTCGCGGAAGCGGGCGTGCGTCGGCTTGGAGCGACCGACGCGATCGCCGAACGCTGGCCGATTGCGACCTTCGTTCCGGAGGCGGCTCAGGGAGCGATCGCGCTCACCGCGCGGAGCGATGACGAGCCGGCCTGCGCGGCCTGCGCGATGGTGAACGATCGAGCGACACACGACGCGGTCCGCATCGAGCGTCAGATCGCGCGGGCGATCGAGGGCGGCGCGCTGCACGCGACCGGGCGCAGGTTCGTCGCCGCGGTGCACTGCGGTTTCGCCGCGGGCGAGCCGCTTCGCGTGCGGGCGATCGATCGCGCGAGCGGGGCGATGCGGGACATGATCGTCGAGCGGCCAGCCGGAACGGTGGATGATGTCGTCGCAGCGCGCGTCGTGCGCACGGCGCTGTGGGGCGCACGGCAGGCGTGGCTCCGCGAGGTGGTCGCATGAGCGGCCATGTCGCCATCATCGGCGCCGGTCCGGGCGATCCGGGCCTGCTGACGCTGCGCGGGGCTGCGCTCCTCGGGGAGGCGGATGTGATCGTGCACGATCGCCTCGTGAGCGACGAGGTGCTCGCCCTGGCGCCGCAGGCGGAGCGCATCGATGTCGGCAAGATGCCCGGCGGCGTGAGCGCTTCGCAGTCCGCGATCAATGCGACGCTCGTCGAGCTCGGCCTCGCCGGCAAGCGCGTGGTGCGGGTGAAGGGCGGCGATCCATACATCTTCGGGCGCGGCAGCGAGGAGCGTGCCGCATGCCTCGCGGCGGGCGTCGCGGTCGAGGTCGTCCCCGGCATCACCAGCGCGATCGCCGGACCTGCGTCGGTCGGGATTCCCGTGACCGAGCGGGGAATCGCGCGATCCTGCGCAATCGTCACCGCGCGCACCGGCGATGGCGCGCCGGAACAGGCGCTCCCCTTCGATGCGCTCGCCGCGATGGACACCGTCGTGGTGCTCATGGGACGCGAGCGACTCGGCGACATCGTCGCCGGTCTCCTCCGAAGCGGCCGTTCGCCGGAGACGCCGGCGGCGCTGATCGAACGGGCGACCTGGCTCGAGGAGCGCGCGGTGCGCGGCACGCTTGCGTCGATCGAGGCGATCGCGAAGCACGCCGCGATCGAGGCCCCGGCGGTCCTCGTGATCGGCACCGTCGCGCGCGAGCGGGATGATCGTCGCGACAGGCGACCGCTCGAGGGTCGGCGCATCGTCGTGACGCGACCGGCCGGAGCATGCCGCGATCTCGTCGCACGGCTTCGAGCGCTTGGGGCAGGCGTCCTCCACGCGCCGCTCATCGCGATGCACCCGCTTCGTCCGGCGCCGGCGCTCCCGGAACTCGGTGCGTACCGCTGGATTGTCCTGACCTCGCTCCATGGCGTGGCCGGCTTCGCCGCTGCGATCGAGGCGGCGGGGCTCGATGGGCGATCCCTGCACGCACTGCGCATCGCAGCGGTCGGACCGCGCACGGCGCGGGAACTTCGCGAGCGCACCGGCCTGCGGGCCGATCTCGTGCCGAGCGAACATCGCGCCCACCGACTCGTCGAGGCGATCGGACGGGAGGCCCGGCCTGGCGAGCGCGTGCTTTTCCCCTGCGGAACGCTCGCCCGCGAGGAGACGGCGGCGGGACTGCGCGGCATCGGGCTCGCAGTCGATGAGTGGAGGGTCTATGCGACCGAGCGTGTGTCGCCTTCCGATCGCGTGTTGCAGGCGATCCGGACGGGCGTCGATGCGGTCCTTCTCTACAGCCCATCGGCGGTCGAGGCGCTCGCCGGCGCGACGGACTCGGTCGGCGCTGCCCACCTCATCTGCGTCGGACCGACGACCGCCGACGCGGTGCGCAGAGCCGGGCTCGGCGTTCCGAGTGTCGCCGCGAGCTATGGAGATGATGGCGTGATCGATCGGTTGCATGAGCTGCTCGGTCAGCAAATCGCCGCGGAAAGGGGCATCGCATGAGTCTCGACCGACCCGGACGGCTGCGCCGAAGTGCCGCGATGCGGGCGATGGTGCGTGAGACACGCCTCGACATGCGCGGGCTTGTCCAACCCATCTTTCTCGTCGAGGATGATGCGCTCGCCGGGGCGATCCCATCGATGCCTGGCGTCGAGCGCATCGCCATCGGTCAGCTCGAGCGCGAGGCGGAGAGACTTCGCGCAGCCGGTGTCGAGGCCATTCTGCTCTTCGGCGTGCCGCGCGTGAAGGACGCGGCGGCGCGCTCCGCGAGCGATGAGGCCGGCGTGGTTTCGCAGGCGATTCGCCGTCTGCGCGAGCGCTGGCCGGAGTGCCTCATCGCGACGGATGTCTGCCTCTGCGCGTACACCGATCATGGACACTGCGGGATGCTGCGCGGCGGAGCGATTGACTTCGACGCCTCGCTCGAGCGACTCGCGGCGATGGCGGTCGCGCATGCCCAGGCGGGCGCCGATCTTGTTGCCCCCAGCGCGATGCTCGATGGTGCGATTCGAGCGATCCGCGCGGGCCTCGATGCGAAGGGTCATCGCGAGCTGCCGATCATGGCGTACGCGGTGAAGTATGCGTCGAGCTTCTACGGGCCCTTTCGCGACGCGGCCTGTTCGGCGCCGGCGTTCGGCGATCGCCGCTCGCACCAGATGGACCCGGCGAACGGCGACGAGGCGATCGTCGAGGCCGCGGCGGATCTCGGCGAGGGAGCGGACATCCTGCTCGTGAAGCCGGGACTTCCGGCCCTCGACATCCTGCGCCGTCTGCATGAGCGATGGCCGGGGGTGCCGATCGCGTCCTATCAGGTGAGCGGCGAGTACGCGGCGCTCGTCGCCGCGGCGGAGCGCGGATGGATCGACCTCCGACGCTGCGCGCTCGAGTCGCTCCTGGCCGCACGCCGCGCCGGCGCGTCGATCATCGTGAGCTATTTTGCCGATCGCGTGCGCGACTGGCAGGAGGAGTCGAAGGGATGAGATATCAAAGCGCCCAGTCCGCGTGGATGATTCGAGCCAGAGCCGCGCTGCCCGGTGGCGTCAGTTCGCCGGTGCGTGCGTTTGCCGGCGTCGGCGGGACGCCGCGGGTCATCGTGCGGGCGCGCGGAGCTCGCGTCGAGGATCTCGACGGCAATCGGCTCATCGACTACATCGGCGGATGGGGAGCCTCGATCCATGGCCACGCTGCACCAGCGCTCGTGGCGGCGGCGCAGCGGGCCGCGAAGCGGGGACTGACCTTCGGCACCGCCGCACGCGATGATGTGCGGCTCGCTGAGGCGATCAAGGAACGCGTTCCCGGCGTGGAGCGCGTGCGATTCACGAACTCCGGCACCGAGGCGGTGATGACGGCGATCCGCATCGCCCGCGCTGCCACGGGACGCGATGCGATCGTCAAGTTCGACGGCGGATACCACGGTCATGCCGACGGCGTGCTCGTGCGCGCCGGCTCCGGGGGCGCCACGCTTGGCGTGCCCGACAGCTCGGGCGTTCCGGGTGATGTCGCGGCGCGCACGCTCGTCGCTCCCTACAACGATGCGGCGGCACTCGCGCGGACCCTCGCGACCGCGCCTTCACCGGTGGCGGCCGTCGTCATCGAACCGATCGCCGGCAACATGGGCGTCGTGCCCCCCAAGGCGGGATACCTCGCGGAGGTCGCTCGGATCACCCGTGCTCACGGCGCGCTCCTGATCTTCGACGAGGTGATGAGCGGCTTTCGCGTGGCGCGGGGCGGCGCTCAGGATCGCTGCGGCGTCACCGCGGACCTCATCACGCTCGGCAAGATCATCGGAGGCGGTCTGCCGATCGGCGCCGTCGCCGGTCCGGCGCGCTGGCTCGATCTGCTCGCCCCGCTCGGGCCGGTCTACCAGGGGGGCACCTTCGCGGGCAACCCGGTGGTGATGGCGACGGGACTCGCCGCCCTTGCGAGACTGCGGCCAGCGACCTATCGCTCGCTTGAACGAGCCGGTGCTCGGCTTGAGGCTGGCCTTCGCGACGCGCTCGCGACGCATGCAATCCCGGGTTGTGTGCAGCGCGTCGGCTCGATGCTGACCCTCTTCTTCGGGATCGATCGGGCCGAATCGATGGAGGATGTCCGACGCGCCGACGCCGCACGATTCGGGCGATTCTTCCACGCCATGCTGGAGCGAGGAGTCCACCTGCCTCCGAGCGCGTACGAGGCCTGGTTTCTCTCGACCGCGCACACCCGATCGGTGATCGACCGGACGATCGAGGCCGCGACGGAGAGCATCGCGACGCTGCGATGATCGCTATCATCGCGGCCGCGTCATGCTCGCCAACCGCCTCTCCAACCGATTTCGCCATGTCTCGAAGTGGGCGCGACGGCAGGGGCTGACCTGCTTCCGGCTCTACGAGCGCGACATTCCCGACTTTCCGATGATCGTCGACTGGTACGACGGCGACGCCGTCGCGTGGTTCTACCATCGCACGAAGGATGATACGCTCGAGCGCGAGGTCGCCTATCGAAAGATGGCCGAGAGCGAGATCCTCACCGGACTCGAGATTCCGCGCGAGCGGCTCTTCATCAAGTATCGGGCGAGGCAGCGTGACGGAAGCGGTCAGCGCGATCAGTATGAACGATTCGACTCGCGCGGCGCCGTGAGGGTCGTCGAGGAGCTCGGCCTCAAGTTTGAGGTGAATCTCTCGGACTATCTCGACACCGGTCTCTTCCTCGACCATCGCTTCACCCGCCAGATGGTGCGCGAGCGCGCCGCCGGCAAGCGCGTGCTGAACCTCTTCAGCTACACCGGCGCGTTCACGGTCTACGCCCGCGCCGGCGGGGCGACGGCGACGACGACCGTCGACATGTCGAAGACCTATCTCGCGTGGGCGGAGCGCAATCTTGCCCTGAACGGATTCGCGCTCGGAGCCGAGCATCGCCTCCTCCACCACGACTGCCTTGAGTACCTCGAGCGCGGTCCCGAGGGCGAGGAGCGCTACGACATCATCGTCTGCGATCCGCCGACCTTCTCGAACTCGAAGCGGATGCGGGCCGATTCCTTCGCCATCGATCGCGACTGGCCGCTCTTGCTCGGCTGGCTGGAACGGTGGATGGCGAAGGGGGGCGTGCTCTACTTCTCGACCAACTCGCGCGGTCTCGACTTCGATCAGGCGATGGTGCCCGAGCGGCTCTACGCGAAGGAGATCACCCGCCAGACGGTGCCAGAGGATTTCCGCAACGAGCGCATCCACCGCTGCTGGCTGGTCGAGGAGCGTCGCGCGGAGCGCGTCGCGCGGACCGAGACCGATGCCCATGGATCGTCAGCGCCGCCGATCAGTCGCGATAGCTGACATGGCAATCCTTGCATGACGCCTTCAGGGCCTTGAAGTGGCCGCCGAGGAGCGTCTGGTCGGTGAAGCCTGCGGCGAGGGCATCCTCGAGGGCCTGCGCCCGATCCTGCCCGGCCCGCATGAGCGCAGCGAAGTCCTCGGGCTTTCGCTTCACATACGCGCCGTCGAGGAGAACGCGATGGAGGTCGACGAGTCGTCCCGCCTCGGCCACCGGCACGAGATCGGGATGATCCGTCGGGGCCTTCCATCCCGCCTTCTCGATCGCGGTGAGGTGCTCCATGATCACATCCATGTCGACCATCGCCTGGACGAAGCTCGAAGGCTTCCACACGGATGGGAAATCGCTCGGAACGGCATCGATCGTGGCGGCGTCGAGGGGCCGCGCTTCGGCTGCGCAGCGATAGAGGCCGGTGTAGGTCGGAGCGGTGCCGGAGACGCGCATCCGGGCGATGCCCTCGTCGGGGTTGGACCAGCCGAGACTCGTCGTGACCGTTGCGGCCGCACCGGCGCTGCGGTGCTTGCCGTGATGGCAGTGGATGTAGACGGGGCCCTCGGCGAGCGCGTCGCGCGAGGCCCGCACCAACTGAAGCTTGCGCTCCTCGTCGAATCCGTTATAGCCAATCGGCAGGTGGATGTAGCGAAGTCCGTGGGCCTTCGCTCGGGCGATATCCGGCTCTGCCCCGTCGACGCTGATGATCGTGCGGACACCCATCGCGGCGAGACTCGCGAAGCCATCGTCGCCTTCGGGCACGCTGCCGGAGATGTAGCCTTCGTGAAATGCGACGGCGTTGTGGATGCCCGGATAGTCGCGCGGCGCCGTATCGGTCAGCGTTGGGGCGATGACGGCGGGCGCTTCCGTCGGCGCTGCCGTGGTTGCCGCGTCTGCCGTGCTCGGCGGAGTTTCCGCACGGTCGCTTGTCGTACACGCGAGCGCACCGAGCACGAAGCAAAGGGCGCTCACGCAGGAAAGGCTGCGGGCTGATCGTGGAAGCGTGCCGGTCGCGTGCGAAGCGTTTGCTGGGACCATGATCTCGGACGGTACCGCCCTGCAAAGAGGGGCGTCAAGGTGGAATTTCTGATATTCATCGATCAACTGTTCATCGATTGGGGCGCTCGCGGTGCGTGGCGACCACGCGAACGATGCAATTGCCTCTACGCCGGCAGCGCGGAACTCCATCCGGAACGACGATGCAATCCGACCCGACACCGCTCAACGAGCTCGAAGAGGCCAATCGGCTCCTCGCCGTCGCCAACGACGCCCTCGCGCAGGAGGTCGTCGAGCATCGGGCGCGGCTCGCGGCCGTCGAGGCGATCGGCGCAGAGTTCGCTGCAACGCTCGATGTCGACATCCTCGTGGCCCGGACGCTCGAGGAGGCGACGCGGGCGACGCACGCCGAGGCTGCGGTCCTTCTGCTCGGCGATCCCTCGTCGCCACGCCTCACCCTCGAGGACGCCCATCTTCCCGATCAGGTCGGCGGGCAGTTCGCCCATCCGACGCTCGAGCCCGAGCCCGGCGGCGTCGTCGCCCAGGCGCTCGCCCTGAACAAGCCGATGCAGGCTCAGGCGCCGAGTTCGTCGGCGTGGGCCGCCGACCGGATCGTCTGCGAGGCGATCGGACTTCGTCCCACCGTCGCGTTGGCGATTCCGCTGTCGAGTTCGAACATCGCCGGCGGCAAGCCCTTCGCCGCGATCCTGCTGCTTGATGGCCGTCCGCGCTCGGGCTTTCTCGACGAGCAGGTGCGCGTCGTTCGGCACATCGCGTCGATTGCAGCGCTTGCCTTCGAGCGCACCAGACTCGTGCGCACCATGATCCTGCGCATGGTCGCGATGGCCGAGCTGCGGGATCCGCACGAGACCGGGACGCATGTCCGCCGCGTCGCGGGCTTCAGCGTCGCGATCCTGGCTGCATGGGCCCGGCGCATGGGGCTTGCCCGGACCGATTTCGATCGCATGCGCGATCGGCTCTACATCGCGGCGCTCCTCCATGACATCGGCAAGGTCGGCGTCTCGGACATGATTCTCGGCAAGCCCGGGCGTCTCGATCCCGACGAGCGGCGGGCGATGGAGCGGCATACATCGATCGGCGCCGGACTCTTCGGCGGGCTGCGCACCGATTTCGATGACGCGGCGCGCGAGGTGGTCCTCGGCCATCACGAGCGCTGGGATGGCACGGGATATCCCGCAGGGGCAAGCGCAGGTGCAGCGGGCGAGACGATTCCGCTCTTCGCGCGCATCGTCGCGATCGCCGATGTCTTCGACGCGCTCTCTTCGCCCCGGGTCTACAAGGAGCCCTGGAGCGAGGAGCGGGTGCTCGAGCACATGCGCGGTGAGGCCGGCCGACATTTCGATCCCATCCTCGTCGAATGTCTCATCGAGGCGATGCCGGTCGTTCGGCGCGTGCAGCGCCGATTCGCCGAAACCGCGGCGCTCCGCGCGTGAGCCAGGCCGCGACGGGTGAGGTCGCGGCCTGGGGTCAACGCACGCGTGATGTCGAGCCGAATCAGTTCGGGCAGGTCCAGCCCCACGCGCCGAGCAGTTCGGCGAGGTCCGAGGCGTCGACGAGGCCATCCTCGTTCAGGTCGCTCGCGCCGCCCGCAGCGCCCCACGAGCCGAGAAGCACGCCGAGATCGCTCGCGTCGACCGTTCCGTCGCCGGAGAGGTCGACCGAGCAGGCGAGGAACCGTTCGGTGTATTCGATGACCGCGTCGTGGACTTCCTCATCCTCGCCGAGGTTGAAGACGATCCACGCGGTCTCGGAAGGAGCGTAGACGGGCGTCGCGCCGGCGAACTGAATCGGCAGCACATACACGCCGTTCGACGGATCGCCGAGCGGACCGGCGAGGGTGAAGTCGAAGTGGAGATGCATGAGGCCCGAGGGCTGCGTCGACCACTCGAAGCCGGAGACGGGGCCGGCGCCGACGATGACGCTCTCGGGACCGAAGTCAATGGTCATCGAGTGATCGCTCGGGATGAGCCCGGCGCCGTCCCACGCCAGCAGCGGGCCCGGGATCGAGAAGGAGAAGATCGCCCCGGCGGTGTCGCGGCCGGGAAGGCTCTGCCAGCCCGGCTCGAACGCGCTGAAGGGGAAGTCCGGCTCTTCGCCCATGTCGGTGGCGAAGACCCGTTCGTTCTCGGCGATCGGCTCGCCGGGGGTGCCCTCGGTGATGCTGCCGGTCACGATCGCGCCGTCGACGATGCGAAGCCAGACATCGCTGTGCGGCTCCTTCTTGTCGGCGAGAGCCGGGAGGGCGAAGGCGGAGAGGGCGATGGTCGAAGCGATGGTGGTCTTGATGAAGGTATGCATGGGAGATGGAAATGAATGAAAGGAAAGAAATGAATGGTTGAGAAGCGTGAAAAGAATGTTGCGAAAGGTGGCTGCGCGACGCGTTCGCGTCAGCCGCAGTCGCCCCAGAGGCCAAGCAGCGTGGCAAGGTCGCCCGGGCCGACGGCGCCGTCGCCGTCGAGATCGGCGCTGGCGTCGATGCCGCCCCAGGCGCCGAGAAGCGTGGCGAGATCGCCCGGACCGACGGCGCCGTCGCCGTCGAGATCGGCGGGGCAGGGCGATGCGAGAAGCGTGTTCTCGATCCACGCGATCGCCTCGTCCTGTGCGGACTGGCTGCTCGCGTAGTTGAAGACCATCCAGAAGCGATCGGACTCGAGGATCGACGGATCGGTCGAGTAGAGCGTCATCGGAAGGACATAGATGCCCGGAGCGGGAAGCGGCAGACTCTCGTCGAAGATCTCGAACGACAGGTGGCGATGCCATCCGCCGTTGGACTGCACCGCAAGATCGAAGCCGTCGGCCGGTTCGGCGCCGATCGTCTCGAGGAAGGACAGGAAGCTGACATCGAGACGCTCGCTCGTGACCGGCAGGAGCGCCGGTTCGGGCAGCGTCACGAAGCGGAACAATCCCTCGGGTGCCCGGAAGCCGACGCGGGTTCCGGGGGTGAAGGTTCCGGCGGGCGCGTCGAAGCCGGGATTGGTCGTGAACTCCGGGAAGCCGGAGTCGCCGAAGTCTGCGTCGAAGACGCGAGCGCCCTCGACGAGTCCAGCATTGGTGAAGAGATTGGTCTGTAGGCGGAGGAGCTCTCCGCTCGGGTCATTGGCTGGAACGAGCGCGGGACTGATGTCGCCGATGTGTTGGGCGTGCGCGGTCGACGCGCACGCCATCATCGCGACGGCCATGAGGCCTCGGGTGGACATGAGGATGCTCCGTTGGCGGCGAGTGCCGCGGTTCGGGTATGGGTGAGAACGGGCGCGTGAGGCAGGCCCGGAGCTCAGTTGGCCGGCGGGCCGTTCGTCGTCGCGATGCGTCGATCGAAGAGGCCGCTGACCGATGGGTCGAATCGATTCACGGTCGGATCGATGTAGACCTCGCTGAACTTCAGACTTGCCGTGTGCCCGTCGAGGAAGCTGTAGTCGCTGCGCGCGTCACTCGTCTTCGGCAGACCGCCCGCCGCTGCCGTCGCGACCTGGGTCGCAGCGACGAGCGGGCCCTGGGCCAAGTTGCCCCAGGATTCGACATGCGGATGGTCGCTTCCGGCGTACTCGCCGGACTCGGTCATCAGGAGCATGTGCACTGTGGCCGCCGGTGAGGCGACCTTGGTGAGCCGATCGGTCATGAGCGAAGGATCGATCGCCGCCTGCGGGGAGAACTCGCGGGCGAGGAAGTTGTTGATGCCATAGGAGGTGCTTCGGTAGCGACCGCCCGAGCCCGGCACCGGCAGGTTCTCGCCGTTCATCGCCGTCGGCCAGTGGGGACTCTGGTCGAGCGGACTCTTGAGGGCGAAGGAGCTGTCGTAGTAGGGCTTGAGGGTCGCGACGAAGGACTCCGTCTCATCCTGAGCAGCGCCGCCGTGAGGCAGGCGCGCGTCGGCGAGGAAGCCACCGAACTCGGTCGCATACGCAAGCTGCGCTGCTTGGAGCAGACGCAGGTTCGACAGATCGGCAGCGACCCGACTCGATCGCCGGATGCCGGCGAATGCCGGCAGCAGGATCGCGAGGATCGTGACGATGATGGCGATGACGACGAGGAGTTCGACGAGGGTAAAGCCGGACAGACCCGCGCGTGAAGCGCAGTGGTTCTGGCGGCGATACCCTCGACGCATCGAGGGCATGATGAACATGGAATCAAGCCGGCCCCATGGCCGGTTCACGAGATCGATCGGTGGAGAGGGGCCGCCCCGCGAAGGCGGAGCAGGACACTCGTGACTGCGCAGCGGGCAGTGGTCGCGCCGAGCGATCGGCGCGACTCAGGCGACGAGGGGCGTGCTCGGCGGTGGCCGTGCCTCGACGGCCGCAAGCGGCGTGGGGCTCGGCGCGATGTCGGCAGCGACCAAGGTCACGCCGACGAGTCGGGCGATCGGGGTGGAGTCGTCAACGAGCACCGACGCGACCGCGGCGAGGCTCGCGAGCGTCAGGCAGATCGGGCAGGAGTGATCGTCGTGCGCATCTGGTTGCCCAACTGGTTGCCCGTCTGGTTGCCCAACTGGTTGCCAGTCTGGCTGCTCGCCTGGCTGCTCGCCTCCGGGGGAGGTCGCGTGGGCGACCGCGTGGGCGTCGACCTCGGATGAGCACCTCGATCCGCAGCCGTGCCCGTCGTGGGAATCCTCCCCGGCAGCCGTGCCGCCGCAGCGACTATGGTCGGCGTGGAAGTGCCCCTCAGCGTCGCAGGACGCCTCGTCGGCTGGGCCGCTCGCACATGCTGAAGCCTCGTCGTGACAATCGTTTGCGTGTCCGCAGCATGTCGTCGACGAGGGGCACGCGTGGCTCAGTCGGTGGATCCAATCCACAACCCCCGTGCCGATCAGCACGAGCGAGAGGAGGGTCGACCAGAGGAGAACGCGACGCACGACCCCGAAGATAGGCGACTGCTGGGCGGCGCGTCAATCAAGAAATCCCGCGATGCGCACGCGCGATGCACGCAGACCTTTTGCAAAAACGGCTTGTGGGGTTCGAATAGCCGTCGTACGCTTCTCCCGTCGACGAATCGCGAGCATTCCCTTCGGGGCGCGATGTGTGCCCTCGGCTCGAGTCGCCGACGCTTGTCACGACATCCCGTTCGGGGTCGAGAAAGTTCCTATGCACGAGCTGCAGGGCGTTCGCGGGGGTGTTGCTGCGCGTGGTTCCAGCGCCGCAACCCCAGCCCGAAGTTCCGCGTCGGTTGTTCAGAGCGTTTCGCGTGCGAAGCGTCGAGTGGGCGTTGCCCTCGTCGTGGCGCTCGCGGCGCCAGCGATTGCTCATGCGAACGCTGCTCGCGCCGAGTCCTCGCACTCGTTGCATCACGCGTCGCCAGCGCAGGCGATGCCCCTCCGGGTGATGGATGTCGCGGATCGCATCGTCCACAGCGCACCCGTCGCCAAGCCGGGCCTCGCGTCCCAGGCGACGCTCATGCTCCCGCCGACCGGCGATGCCATGTGGCATTCGCCCTTTGCCCCGATCACGCTCGGCCCCGTCGCCCTCACCAGCCGCGATCCAGACGCTCGCGATCGCCGCTGGGCTGGCTCGGCGATCTCGTCCACGCGATCGAGCCGACCGTCGATGACGACGCCGCCCCGCGAGGTAGGCACTGACTTGGACGACCCGGTCGTTCTGGCCAGCGGCGACGGAGGCGATGGCAACAACTCCCTCATAGCGCCGCTGAGCGGAGGCTATGACATCGGGACCGAGCAGGTGCCCTCCTTCCTCGACGAGCCGATGGAAGAGGACAACTCGAACACGATCGTCGTGCCGCTGCCGACGCCGGTGTTGCTGACCGGCCTTGGGCTGGCGTTCGCGATCGCGCTTCGCAGCACGCTCCGCCGCTCGTCGCTTCGCCCCATCGCGTAAGGCCAGATCGCGGAAGGCCCGATCGCATGAGGATCGTTGGCTTCGGGACTGGGTTTACTTACGGGCTTCCTTGCGGGCTCGCTTCGGGCGCTCGCTCCGGGCGCTCTCTCCGGCAACGCACCTGAAGGGATTCGAACCCCTGACCCTCGGTTCCGAAGACCGATGCTCTGATCCGCTGAGCTACAGGTGCAACGCCTCGCATGGTAGCAGCGGCGGGGGGTGATGTGGGCCCAACCCGCAGCCCGGGACGGCCAATGCCCCATGGCACTGGCCGATTTCGATCGATACCGTCCTTTGCATGGAACGCACAGGTTCGCTTCGTGGCGGCGTCGGCACGCCCCGTGTGGGATCGTCGGCCGCCCGACGCGCCGTCGCCGCGGCGGCTGCCCTCAGCGGACCCCTGCGCGGACTCCTCAGCGGACTCCTGCTTGGACCTGCGCTGATGTGCAGCGCGGCACCGCCGGTCTTCGCTCATGCGCTCGTCGCTGATGGCGACGACGCAGCGCCCGCTGCGCTCGCCTACCGCGAGAGCGGCGCAGCGAAGCGGATGCGCGGCTACATGCCCCAACGACTCGAACTCGTCAGCGAGCGGCCGGAGTCGATCCTTCGGGTCCCCGACGATCTTGCCGCTCCGCTCTTCGGAACGCTTGAGATGCCCGGGGTTCCGGGCCGCCGATACGCGGTGATCATCGACGAGCCGCAGGGCGGTGCGGCCCGCCTCTTCGTCGACGCCAACGCCGATGGCGATCTCACCAACGATCCCTCCGCCGAATGGACGGCGAAGCGTGCGCCGGGCGCCGACGGTCGCGAGCTGACGAGCTACAGCGGAGGCTTCATGCTGGCGATGTCGCTTCCCGAGGGAGCCGCCCGGCAGGCATCGATCAAGGCCTATCGTTTCGATCCCTCGGATCCGGAACGGCAAGGCGCCCGGTCCACGCTTTTCTTCTATCGCGACTATGCGGTGATGGGCACACTGGCGATCGGCTCAAAGAGCTACGAGGTCGTCCTCGACGATGCGATGACGACCGGCGACTTCAGCGGCGCGACCCGTCGTGCGGGACGCGGTGGCGGCGCTGCCGGGCCCGCCGATGCTCCAGCGGTCGGTCCAGCCGCCGGTGAAGAACCGAAGGCCCAGGTCAGGCTCCTGATCGATGTGAACGGCAATGGCAAGTTCGACAGTCGCGGCGAGTCCTTCGCGGTGAACGAACCCTTCAACATCGGCGGAACGACCTGGCGGCTTGTCGGCCTCGCCCCCGACGGCACGGGCCTCCGCGTCGAACCGAGCGACCGAGCGGTCGCTGAGATCCTCCCGCCGCCGGATCTCTCGCGCGGCAAGCGCGCCGAGCCCTTCGAGGCCGTCACCATGACCGGCGACACCGTGCGATTTCCCGAGGATTATCGCGGAAAGATCGTCCTCCTCGACTTCTGGGCGACCTGGTGCGGCCCTTGCCTCGCGGAGATGCCGACCGTCGTCGCGGCACACGATCGCTTCCGCGCCGCCGGCTTCGAGGTGCTCGCCGTGTCGCTCGACAACGCTGGCGCCGAGGAGAAGATCCGGGCGACGCTCGAGAAGGCGACGATGACCTGGCCGCAGGTCTACGACGGCGGCGGCTGGAAGTCGGCGATCGCCCAGCGCTACGGAATCAGCGCGATTCCGACGGCGATTCTCGTCGATGGCGACACCGGACTGATCGTGGCGGGTCCGCAGCACACCCGCGGTGAGATGCTCGCGAAATCGATCGAGGAGGCGCTGGCTGCCCGCGCCTCGCGTGCCGCTCCGGCGTCCGAGGCGTCGGTTACGCCCCACGCTCCCACGGCCCGGTGATCGCGACGGTCATGCCGGGGTTCTGGAGATTCGCAAAGAGCGTGTTGCCGTCGGGCGAGAAGCAGACGCCGGCGAGTTCGCTGTCGTTCAGGATGTTCTGCGCGAAGCGATGGATCTCGCCGTTCGGTCGGATCCGCACGATGCCGTCCGCGCCGGTGCCGTCCTCGCAGACGAAGAGTTCGCCCCACGGCGATGCGCAGAGGTTGTCGCAGTTCTTGAGAACCGACGCGCTCTGACTCTCGACGAAGAGTTCCATCGTCGCCGGCGCCGTCGCCTCCGCCTCGGTGCCCTCGTGCGGACTTGGCGTGTAACGCCAGAGCTGTCCGAGCGACGCCGGGCCGCCGGTCGTGGCCGCGATATAGGCCGCGTCGCCGGTGTGCCAAATCCCCTCACATCGGGCCATGCGCATCGCGCCGGCCTTGAACGCGCGGAGTCGCAGGTCATGGAGCGGCGACTCGACATCGCTCACATCGAACCAACGCACCTGGAAGCGGTCGCCCTGCCGCACGCGGATCACCGGCGGTCCGAGCGGGAGTCCCTTCGCGTCGAGATCGGGCCAGTTGCGGCTGTCGAAACTCGGTCGGTCGATCACCGCCATCGCCTGAAGCCGACCGCCCTCGGCGAGCTTGCCGCGGACCTTGGGAAGGAAACGATAGAAAACCCCGTCACCGAGATCCTCGGTGAGATACAGAATCGTCCCGCTCGCATCGAAGGCGACCGCCTCATGAAGGAATCGTCCGAGCGCCGTCAGCGGCTTCGCCTCGACGAGTCCGCCCTCGGCCGACGCGGGGACCTCGAAGCAGTAGCCATGCGAACGAGCGAAGACCTTCGCGTTGCTCGTGTAGGCGCACTCCTCGCAGGTGATCCACGAGCCCCACGGCGTGTGACCGCCGGCGCAATTGACGGCCGTTCCGCCGAGCGAGAGGAACTGGCGCTCGACCGTGCCCGACGAGGGGTCGTACAGCACGGTCGTCGTGCCGCCGAGGCAGGGGATGCCCGCAGCACCGCGGTCGTAGAGCCGCTCGGCGTCGATCCGTCCGAGGAGCTCGAGCTTCGCACCGAACGCCCCGATCGCCACGCCCATCGCCGGATCGATCTCGTGGTTTCGCACGAGAAGCACGCGTCCGTTGCCGCCGTCAAACGCGCACATGCCATCGTGCTTTCCCGGCACGACGAGCCCGTCGTCCATCCTCTCGCCGGTCGAGGAGAAGACCCGCTGCGTAAAGCCGGGCGGCAGGGCGAGCGGGCCGCGCAGGATCGCTCTCGGTGCCATCTCCGCTGGCGTCGACTGGGCGAGCTCGTGCAGTGGCGCGCAGGCGTCGGCGGCGCGGCGGAACGCAGCGAACGCGAGCGTCGCAGCGCTGGTGCCAAGGAAAGTCCGGCGGGAGAGGCTCATGGGAACATTGTTGCCCGTTCGGGGGCCCGGCACTTCCTTGAAATCCGCCGCTTCACGCGAACTTCGCGCAGCGAGCGTCACCGCGCCGCGGACGCCCCGCCGGCCTTGGTCGTCTGCGGATAGAGCAGCACCCGGTCGTGGCAGAGGAGAAGAAGGTCGCCCGCACCGTCGCCGGTGACATCGGCGATCACGCCCATCGACGGCTCGAACTCGCGCGGCTCGCCGCCGGAGAACATGCGGCTCTCGAAGACCTTGAAGCCGGTCCCGTAGAGGAGCCGCAGCGAGTCGGAGAAGCTGAGCACCTCGGCCATCTGCTCGCTCGCATCAAGGGCGACGAGATCGACGCGATCATCCCCGTTGAGGTCCCCGACGACGAGCTCGTGGTGCGTGCGACGCTGCGAATCGCTGCGCCACGCGGCGATCTCGTTGAGCGTGAGGCGCTCGCCGGCGAGACGGGCGATGGCGAAGCCGTCCTCGCCGATCGCCAGGATGTCCGGCTTGCCGTCGCCGGAAAGCGGAGCGACGCGGATCCCGGAGAACTTGAAGCCGCTGACGGTCAGGGCGTCGGTCTGCTGCCAGTTTCCATCGCGCTCGGCGAAGAGCAGAAGCGTATTGTTCTCGCGGTCGCTCGCCACGAGTTGTGCGGGAGCGCTCCCGGTTGCCGGAAGCACCGCGAGCGAGACGAGCTTCGCGTCGCCGCGATCGGCGTTGATCTGGCGGACGACCTGCCAGCCCGGACTCGCCCCCTTCGCGGGGGTCTCCTCATAGCGGAGCGCCCGAATGAAATTGCGGTCGGCGACGAGCAGCTCCTGCTTGCCGTCGCCGTCGATGTCGAGCGCAGCGGTGTTCTGATCGCTGGCCGCCTGCACGAGGCCGAACTGGCCCATGTCCTTGCTTTCGCGCGTGTCGTAGGTCTGCTTCTCGTGATTCCGATGGAGCATGATCATCGGGCGATCGGCGGTGAAGAGCAGGATGTCGCGTCGGCCATCCTGGTCGGCGTCGAGGGCGACGATCGCATCGGGCTGCTTCGGCAGGGCGCCGAGCTTGATCGGTTCGCCGAGCGGCGAGCCGTCGAGGGCGACGAGGTCGAGCACATAGTTCCGACCGTCCTTCGCGACGACCGCAAGTCGCGCACCCTCGTCGAGCTCGACGAGATTCTGCACCACCGGCACATGGCCGGCGCTGATCGTCATCGCCTGCGGGAAGTCGAGCGTGCCGTTGCCGAAGCGACTGCGGCCGACGACGCCTTCCTTCTCGGAGAGGAGGAAGACCTCTGCCGCGGCGGACGAGCCTCCGGCCACGACCGAATCGAGTTCGGCATAGGCCGGTGCGTTCACCGCCGGTTGCAGTCCCTTGCCCTGCGCCTGGCGGTAGAGCGCGACGGCGTTGTCCTGCCGGTTCGTCGCGAGGAGATCGAGGAGTCCGTCGCCGTCGACATCGACGATCGCGACGGAACGCTTGCGATTGCCGGGATCGGCGAAGCTCCACACGGTGAGCGGCGCCTCGCGCGTGCCGCTCGATTCGACCTCGGCGGGCTTCAGGTCATAGACGACCGTCCGCTTCGTCGCTCGCTCGATGGTGGCGAGCGCAGCTCCGGAAACGCCGGGAATTCGCACCGAAGTCGCTTCGACGATCGGCGGCATCTCGAAGCGGAGTTGCGCACCCAGTCCCTTGCGGTCGCCATCGGCGCTGCCGAGCCAGAGGCGGATCGGCGAGGGGCTGTCGGGAGCGACGCCGATGACATCGTTCTTTCCGTTCCCGTCGAAGTCGTCGATCACCATGGCGACGAGCTGATCGCCGCCCGAGCCGAGCTGCACTTCGTCGCCGAGCGTCGTGCCGTCGAGCGGCCAGACGGAGAGCCGACCGCCGACGATCGCGAGCACATCCTTGCGGGCGTCACCGATGACATCGGCGACGGCGAAGGCGTCGCGCTGCGGCAGCAGGTTCTTCACCGCGGTCTTGCGGGCGAGTTCGAAGACGCCCGGCTTCGTCTGGCGGAGAAATCCGATCGTGCCCGGCTGCCCGGCGTAGACGAGATCGAGCAGTCCGTCGCCGTCGAAGTCGTGCGACGCGAAGGCGGTGATCTGATGGCCCACGCTCACATTCTCGCGGCGGAAGCGCCAGTGCTCGGGCAGCTCGTTGGAACGGGTCGGGGCGGCGACCTCGTCGGTCGGCTTCGCCCCGGCCTTCTGGTAGTGCACCTCGATGCGGCTCTTCGCGTTGTTGGCGACGACGAGATCGTTCAGGCCGTCGCCGTTCATGTCAGCGACGAGGAAGGGACCGGCGTCGTTCTCGACCTTGATGACCTCGAGCCCGTCGAACCCGAAGAAGGCGGCGAGGTCCGCCTCCTGAGCCGAGGCCGGCGAAGTCAGGCCCGCCGCTGCGACGAGGCCGATCGGGAGGAGAAGCGTGCAAGCGCGGGCGAGCGAGGCGCTGCGAACGCCCGCACGCGACGGGAGGCTGGGAAGGGTGGACATGCGTCGATCGAATGGGAGCCGGTCGCGCCGCGGTCACCGCCATGGTTGCCGTCTGCGCGAAACGGTCCGTATAGTAGGGTCTCAGCCCGCGTCCGCCGGGCGAGACCCCGGAGTTTCAAGCATGTCCCTGCGCCGTCGTCCCGCGTTCCGCACCACCGCGATCCTGCTCGCTTCGCTCACCGCATCGGCCCTGACGCTTCCGGCGGCCGCGGACACCGTCAAGCTCAAGAGCGGCGCCCAGATCATGGGCACGGTGCTGAAGCGAACCGATCGCGCCGTGTGGGTCGATGTGGGCTCCGAGGTCCTGCGCTTCTCGATGGACGATGTCGAGAGCGTCGACACGAGCGCCGAGGTGCCGACGGTCCTCTCCACCAAGCAGGATTCGCTCTTTTCGATCGCGGATGACCTGCCAGAGCTTCCCGCGAAGGATCAGGCGAAGCGCGTCGGGCCGACCGTCATCAAGGTCTCGACGCCGTCCGGACTCGGTTCGGGCGTCATTATTCATAAGGACGGATTCGCGATCACGAATGCCCATGTCGTGCAGCGCGAGACGACGCTGCGGGCGACGATCTGGCTCCCCGAGTCCGACGGCACGCTCCGCCGCGTCGAGATCGACGATGTCGAGATCATCGCCGTCAACAATCATGTCGACCTCGCCCTCGTCAAGCTGAAGCACCCGGACGGCAAGGACTTTCAGTTCGCTCCGCTCGGCAAGCTCGAGAGCGTCACCGCGGGCGAGGCCGTCTTTGCGATCGGCAATCCGCTCGGCCTCGAGCGCACGATGACCCAAGGCGTGGTCTCGACCGTCGCGCGGAACTTCGAGGGGCTGACCTACATCCAGACCGACACGCCGATCAACCCAGGCAACTCGGGCGGTCCGCTCTTCAACAGCCAGGGTGAGGTCGTCGGGATCACCAACATGGGCATCCTCGGCGGCGAGGCTCTCGGCTTCGCCATTCCCGCCCGCTATGTGAAGGACTTCGTCCGGAACCGCGAGGCCTTCGCCTACGACAAGAACAACCCCAACTCCGGCCACAACTACCAGAAGCCCCCGGCGCGCCGGGCCTTCGGCGTCGCTCCGCAGCTCAAGGACGGCTCTGCCGGAGGGTGACGCGAAATTGCCGAAGCTCGCTCCCGAAGTGACCCGCTGACGCGTGCGCTGGCGCCGGTTCGCCGGTCTGTCGGAAGTGCGATTTCGCCCCAGCCTTCGATTTCGGCTGCAACGGAAAGAACGATTCCGGTAGAAGCCCTATCCTGCCGACCTTTCGGTTTCGCGTGCCTCCTGGCGGAGGCTGCCCCACCGTTCTGGAAACCCGCATGACCCCCCGAATCCTCGTCCGTGCCTCGACCGCCCGCCTCGCTCCGACCACGGCGCGCCTGCGTGCCGGTCTCCTCGCCGGCTCGCTCGCCGGCATCGTCGCCGGAACCGCCTTCGGCGCTGAGACCCTCTCGATCAAGACCCTCGCGCCGGAGAAGTCGATTCTCGTCATCGGCGTCGATGACTTCGAAGGCACCCGCGCTCGCTTCGAGCGCACGCCGATCGGCGCGTGGTGGAACTCGCCGGAGGTGCAGGAGAAGAGCAAGGCCTTCCGCGACCAGATGAACAAGGGCTTCGACGACATGACCCAGGAGCTGGGCGTGCCGCGCGAGACCGTGACCTTCCCGGCGTCGATGGGCGCTGCGATCTTCGCTGAGCTGAACGAGGAGACCGGCGCCTACGAGCCCGGCCTCATGCTCTTCGTCGACTGGGGCAAGGAGGCGGAGAACTTCGGCAAGCTCTACGACGCCGCGATCGCCAAGATGGAGAAGGACGCTCCCGATCAGTACACGGTCGAGGAGATCAAGGGCCGGCGCGTCTTCGTGAACAACGCGAAGACGGAAGAGGAGCCGGCCGCCGCCGAGGGCGAGGAGGAGGATCCCTTCGCCGACGAGTTCGACGGCGGCCCCGAGATGTTCCAGAAGTTCTGCTTCACCCGCGACGGTGGACGCCTGCTTGTCGCCGGAAGCCCCGGTTCGATGCAGGAGCTGCTCACCTCGCTCGAGAATGACAAGCGCAAGAGCGTGAGCGATTCCGAGGACTTCCGGGCGACGATGGAGATGACCGGCGGCAAGGACATGTATGTCACGCTGCTCACCGATCCTGCCCAGCAGCTCGTCGCCGGCGTCGGACCCGAGTTCGGCATGGTCTCTCCCTTCCTCGGCCAGCTCTTCGGCGACATCCGCGGCTACGGCATGGGTGTGACCCTCGACGGCGCCGACGCTCCGGTCGAGTCGACCATCAGCATGTACATCCCCGGCCCGAAGGTCGGTCTCCTCTCGCTCCTGCCGGCCGGCGCGGTCGAGAAGCTCCCCTCGATCATTCCCGCCGACGCGGTCAGCTATGCCCACATGAACTTCCAGTTCGGCGGGCTCATGAAGGTGATCGACGACTTCATCGGCGGCCTTCCGCCGCAGTTCGGCGACGAGATCAAGGCGGGCCTGGAGCCCTTCGATCCGGTGCTCCGCTCGGCCTTCGGCGGCATGGGCCCCGGCATGCATGTCTGGGGCACAATGAAGCAGCCGATCACGATCGACAGCGCCCGCACCACGGTCGCCATCGCGACGAGCGACAAGGACTCGGTCCAGAAGGCCGTGCAGACCTTCGCCCCGATGGGCGGTCTCGCTCCGCGCGACTTCGTCGGCAACACCATCTACTCCGCGGACGATGACTTCATGCCCGTCGCCCTCGGACTCGGCGGCTCGTTCATGTTCATCGGACAGACGGAGAGCGTTGAGCAGTCGCTCCGTGCCCTCGGTGCGGATGGCGAGTCAGCTCTCGCCTCCGACGCCATGTACAAGGCGGTGCTCCCGCACTGGAAGGGCGACGACCTCGTCGGGTACGGCTACACGAACACCGTCGCGACGATGGAAGCGCAGGAGGCGATGTTCGCCGAGATCATGCCGATGCTCGAGCAAGCGACCCCCGAGGCGGCGGAGAATCTTCCCGTCGATCTCGACGGGATGCTGACCGGCATGATGCAGACCCTCGATCCGAAGCTGATGAAGAACTTCTTCGGGCCCTCGACCTGGACCTTCCGTTCGGTCAAGAGCGGCTTCCGCTTCGAGACGCGGCTCCTGCCCGTCGCGAAGTGACGCCACCGATCGCGTTCCACAACGCGGCCGCATTCCCGCCGGATCTCCGGCCGGCGAATGCGGCCGCGGTGCGTTGCGCTTGATGAGAGAGGATGACGCTACGCCTATCTCACGAAGGTGCGGACGACCTCCGCGACGCGCTCGGGATGTCGCTGGCGATGGTCGGACCGATTTGGCCAGCCACATGATGGGTCGCCGAGTTGGGTGCGATCTGGTTGAAGAGAATCAACCACGAAGAGCACGAAGGGACACGAAGGTGGCGGGGCTCGATCTTCGTGTTCTTCGTGTCCTTCGTGGTGAAGTCATGCTTCGAACCTGAGACGAGTCCGATCTGGCTCAAGAGAATGAACCACGAAGAGCACGAAGGGACACGAAGGTGGCTGGTCTACCTCTTCGTGTTCTTCGTGTCCTTCGTGGTGAAATCATGCCTCGAACCTGAGTCGGGTTCGATCTGGCTCAAGAGAGGAAACCACGAAGAGCACGAAGGGACACGAAGGTGGCGGGTCTACCTCTTCGTGTCCTTCGTGGTGAAGTCATGCCTCGAACCTGAGTCGAGTCCGATCTGGCTCAAGAGAAGAAGCCACGAAGAGCATGAAGAGACACGAAGGTGGCGGGGCTCCATCTTCGGTCGGACCAATTTGGACAGTCACATGATGGCTCCCCGACGTGGGGCATTCATGCGAGCAAGCTGACATCGTCAGCGTTGGAACGCCGGTCAACCGATCCGTCATCGTCGCGCCCGATCGAGCTCGACATACTCGTCGAGCGTCAGGAAGACCGCGCCTCGTAAGCCAGCGTCCTCCCAAGTGTCTCGAAACCGCGTTGTGCACATCTGCCGACCTGGAAGTCCAAACGGCTCGAAGAGGTCCGCACCGTCCCATGAGCGCTCATCAATGGCAAGCGCGTCCCACTCGCACTTCGATCGGAGACAGAGGTTGCAGGTGGGCTTACAACCTGGAGGGAACGCGCATGAGCGGGCGAGATCGATCGCTGTCGGACCGCGCTGGATGTGGCACATGATGTACTCGGGCGGGGCTTCACTCTTCCGACGACAGTTCACGCTCACGGCCGTTGCGATCCCGTTCAAGTTGAGACGGGTGAGATTCAAGGACGCGAGTGTCAGGATGTCCAACGAACGGCGCGAGAACAGCTTCTGCGATGTTGATCCGCTGAGGACATCGGGCCAACGACCTCGGTGAAGTTCCAGTTCGACTTTGCACGGCGGAAGAACCAAGAGCGACGACAACGCCCCACCACACTGGGGACAATCGAATCCGGGATGGCGCTCTCCCTCACCTGCGTCGACACTGATCCAGTTGCCGATGTCCGGGGCTTCTACGAGGACACTACGAGTATGGAAGAGATGCCACTTCTGCTCAGGGGGCATATGCACAGCCTCTTCGCCGGCGCCGACGCTCTTGTTAGGTCCGGGACGGACCAGTTTGGACAGCCACATTATGGCTGGCGGAAGTAACGCGAGGCGAAACGCCTTGCCGCGGCGAGTCGGGTTGGTTGAGCGGACACGTCGAAAGTGGGCCGTCTAAGTTGGGCCCGCGGTGAATGCCTGACTGAGCGATTACGACTGGATGGCTTTTGCCACGGGCGGCAAACCGCCGGCAGGCAGAAGGCAGAATGAATCGCTGGTCAAGGGCAATCCGGTGAGTATTCAAGCACTGCGACACCTTGCGTAAACCAGTCGTCTCCCGCAATGTTGGATTCTGGCACATCGACCCCGGACGCAAGGAGCCTCAGGCTCACTTGAGTGCCGGGTTTGAGCCCCCACGGCTGGGCAGCATCGCCGACGACGACTGCAAGTGTGAGTCCCCTGCAATCTTGTTCACGCTGGGCGCCAGCTTCTGCACGCAAGCGATTGAAGGCCGCTCGTGAAAGAAACAGCGGAGTTGGAGCCGTGAGGTCGGCTGACACGACGAGGACCTGCGCCGCGATCCATTGCGTCTCGCTCGCGGGTCGAACGGCAGTTCCGAAGGCCGGACTTACGGCAGGCGGTGTCGTTGGGGAGCTCGGTGCGGCCACACTTGCCTGTGAGAGGAAGCCCGATACAACGATTGCAACCAGAGCGCCGCCCGAGGCAGCAAGGCTAACGAGGAAGACGCGGTTCATGACGAGGTCTACTCCGGGATGAGAGTGTCGATGGAGTCCCAAGAACAAAAACGCCTACCATTGATCGCAATCAAGGTTTCAAGGCACGCATGCAACAACGCCCATGGATCAATTTGGACCATGGGACCGTTTTAGACAGCCGCATTATGGCTGGCGTCACGCCTGGCCGTGAGCCCGAATCCGGAGGATTTGCGGATGTCGACAAGGCCGGACGAGGCGGAGGTCGCGTCGGGTCGGCTCAATTCCTCGCTTCAGCGTTCATCGTCAGCGTTCGTCGGCGCACGAGAAAGCTGCGGACCCGAAATCAACGGACCAATTTGGACACGGACAGTATGGCTCGACCCTCGGAGTCCGGCGTCCCGTCCGTGTCGGCCGGGTAGAGGTCGCCCCAATACTTCGTCCGCAGGCGGTCCTCGTTGACCTGCCGGATGATCTGGTCGTCGTCGGAGGTCGCCGAGCTCGGCGCGCCGTTCACGAAGTTTCGGACGGTCGCGGTGGGGCAGGCAGAAAGCACCAACCACGAAGAGCACGAAGAGACACGAAGTTGGCGGGGCTCGCTCTTCGTGTTCTTCGTGTCCAGCATTCTGCATCATTCGACCAGACTCACCACAGAGGACACAGAGAGCACAGAGGGGGCACAGAGAGGGAAAAGAGCGTGTTGTGAGGTCGTGAGCGGTCATCCAGCTTCGATTCCAGCTTCGATTCATGGTCGATCTCAGACCCCTACAGATGAGTGAGCGGGCAAACAAGCGAGCGAGAAGGAAATGCCCCTACGAGGTGGATTACGGAAGCTTCCGTTGCGTTCGCCCCGGCTCTTCCGCTCTGTGCCCCCTCTATGGCCTCTGTGTCCTCAGCGTTCTGCACTATTCCGCCAGAGAACCACAGAGGCTCAGAGGGCACAGAGGATGCACAGAGAAGGCAACGGAAAGAGGGAACTCGTCGAACAAACTCATAGGCGCAGAGTGGACTTGACTTGGGTCGGGACTTCTTGCCGTTCCCGGCGCCTGCGCTCCTCAGGTCCCTTCGGCACCGGCACGTCTGCATCAACGCGCACGCATCTGTCTCC